>ULKR01005294.1_pt1 | contig 23168 bp, 40 predicted proteins | sample 1951181 | NCBI WGS metagenome assembly ULKR01 (sample SAMEA4835503, study PRJEB28245) | human gut metagenome | biome: gut microbiome; material: fecal sample | place: Denmark | collected 2008 | reverse complement strand
CGCTGGCGATTGTGGCGCTGCCACCGCTGGCGATAGCGGCGCAGCCACCGCAAAAGGATCTGTTTCTGTTGGCAAAAATGGATGCGGCCTTGTTCGCGGTAACGATGTGAAGATTAAAGGCGGTCTTGGTGCTGTTCTGGTGATCTGTGAGGAAAACGCGGACAATTGTGACATCAAAGAGTGGAAAGCGTTTGTCGTAGATGGCACGGACATCAGAGTGGACACATGGTATAAGCTGGTAAACGGCAAGTTGGTGGAGGCTGAGTAATGCTGCCAATCAATCAGCCGCTGACGAATGAAGCGGCGAAGAAACTGATGGCGTTGGACGTGCAGGACAAGGAGATACTGACTTACGAAAAGCTGGACGAGTGGTACACCGCATGGGGCGGGAAGTGCTATGTCAGCTTTTCCGGCGGCAAGGACAGCACGGTTCTGGCGTATCTGGCGGCACGGTACCTGTCGAGTTTCAGGACACCGCCGTGGGAACTGAATTTGGTGTTTGTGAACACTGGGTTGGAGTACCCGGAGATACAGAAATTCGTCAATGAGTACGCAGATTGGCTGCGGAGGGAGTTCCCACGCATCACCGTTGAGCTTGTGCGGCTGCGGCCAAAAATGAATATCCGGCAAGTGGTGCGGAAGTACGGGTATAGCATCGTGAGCAAAGAGGTGGCGGAATATGTCAGAGATGCCCGCAGGAACCCAAACGGCTTGAGAATGAAGCGGCTGCGAGGGGAAGCCGTGCGAAAAGACGGTCAGCCGTCTGTCTACAACTGCGAGAAATGGGAATATCTGTTGTACGCACCGTTTGTAATCTCCTCGACGTGCTGCGCCATTATGAAAAAGTCACCGCTGAAAACCTACGCACACAAAACCGGGCAGCAGGCTACAACAGCGACGATGGCGGAGGAAAGCAGATTGCGCATGACGTATTGGTTGAATACCGGCTGCAACGCCTTTGAGGGAAAGCGACCGATGGGAAAGCCAATGAGTTTTTGGACGGAGCAGGATGTGCTTCGCTTTATCGTAGACCACCAACTACCCTACGCCAGCGTGTACGGCGACATCGTGGCCAGCGACGGCGAGAACGACTACGGCGCGACGCTGATCGATTGCAAGCTGCACTGCACGGGATGCCAACGAACAGGTCAGAGTATAACGGCCGCTTGATGGGGCGACCCATCATGTAATAACAGTGTGAACCCTATTACTCAGGGGTGTGCCGCCACAAGGCGGTGCTAACGGGGAAGCCCTAACGTAAAGACGAGGGTAATCCCGTGCTGGGCTAATCGTGATAGCGTATTTTGTGTTTATAAATTTGAGGTCTTGATTTGAGGTTTATGGATTTTTTAATTCTGTAGAACACGGTTTTTGTGATGCCAAATTTATTACAAAGCTCCTGCATCGGCATTTGAGCATTATAAGCATCAACGATGGCGGAAATGTTCAGATCGTCGCGGTTTTTGATGGGTACACGGTGCTTTCGAGCGTCAGCCTTATCTAAGGCGCGGCAAACGGTAGCTGTATGGCATCCGAGAGATTGGGCGATTTTTGTATTCGGCATGCCTGATCTCGCAAGGCGTAAAATGGCATCTTGGCTTACATGGTAGTAAAACCCAAGTTTGTGGAGCGTCCTTAAAACAGTTGCCTTGTTCACGGAAAATTTGAGTGCCAGCTCATCTGCGGGCATACCGGATTTTGCAAAAGATAGAAGTTCATCTTCGTTTTCAACCTTGTTAATAATCCGGCCATCACCACCCTTTGTTGAGTTATAACCATCATAAAAAGAATTGTACGCAGCAATGTACTCGATTTCTTTTTGGTTAAGCAGCTCAAGAGGGATGCTGGACTCAAGCGTTTCTACATAAAATTTATCTCTACCGTATTTGGTTACGGCATTGTAAAGTTTATAGTTTCGCCTGAGTTTTGCGGTGCTGGGCTTCATGTGAACCATAAATCTTTTATGCACAGTCATTGTCGTTTGCCCGATGTAAACTTTATCGTTTACCGTGTTTTTGATGATGTAAATAGAACCTGTACGCATATTATCACCTCAATAACATTGTACACCAAACACACAAAAAACGCAAGTTCAGTGTAACGACTATGGGGGTTGCCCCAGTAGGCCAGAGGATGAGTTACTGGTCGAAGCGCACTGCATCTCATTGAGATGAAGAGATAGTCTGGGCCATTGGAAACAATGGAATAACTGTGTATGTTTTGCGCGTTCGGGGCGCACCTCGAAAAAGGCGTCAACCGCTTTGAACGCATGAAACTGACGCACCCGAAGCACTACCAGTTCTGTATCGGCGGTGGTGCGTTCGACACGGATGGACTGTGGAAACCCACGAAAGACGGTCTTGGTTATGCGCGGGTGCTGGACTACATCGGAGTGAGGTATTGACATGGGCAAGCAGCATTTGAGCAGGGACGACCGCATCTTTATGCGTGGCAAGCTGCAAGGCACACGGGAGAACATGGACATGGTGGCAATGGTGCTGATGGACAAATGCGGCTGGCACGTCTTTGAGGAGACATCGGACAGCCGGGACACGCAGAGCATCGCGTATCTGTACGAGTGCCTGGAAAAGCTGGCAGAGGAGATAAACGAAGGCCGCATCAAGCGGAAGCACATCAAGGACGTGCTGAAGGATGAGTGCGGCGTGGTGTTTGGAGATTGAGACATGGTTCATTTGGGAGACATCTGCAAGATAAACGGTGCGGAGATCGAGCCGGTGTGGTGCATCACCGGCGGCAGTCCGTGCCAGGATCTATCCATCGCCGGGAAACGCGCCGGTTTGGCGGGAGCGCGAAGCGGCCTGTTTATGGAGCAGGTACGCATCGTAAAAGAAATGAGGGAGGCGGACAAAAGGAATGGACGGACAGGTGACATGGTCAGACCTCGGTATCTCGTGTGGGAAAACGTGGTCGGAGCCTTTAGCAGCAACAAAGGAAAAGACTTCGCAGACGTGCTCGAAGAGATCATCAAAATCGCCGAGCCGGAAGCCCCCGGTATTGAAGTGCCTGAAAAGGGCTGGCCTACCTGGGGAGGGTATCACGATGAGGTGGGAGGACGATGGAGCGTGGTGTGGCGAACTCACGACGCGCAATACTGGGGAGTGCCCCAACGCCGCCGTCGTATCTCGGTTGTCGCAGATTTTGGAGGAGACACCGCATCCGAAATACAATTTGACCGCGAAAGCGTGCCAGGGGATATTGCGGAGAGCGGAGCGTCGGGGGAAGGAATTGCCGAAGCTGCTGAAAGCGGTTTTAATCCGGCAGTCGGGGACTGTATGACGGCTTGGGATTGCCAAAGCAAGCGCATTTTCGGTACAAGCGGCAAAGCTCCTACATTGCAAGGCGGCATTGGCGGAGGGGTAAATAATCCTGCGATATTCTGCATGGCTACACAGCAGGGCGGCGCGGAACTGCGGACGGATGACCGCGCACCCACACTGACCGCTGCGGCGGGCATGAGCGGGAACAATCAGCCGGTGGTATGCGCCGGTTTTAAGCTGGGCAACAGTGAACAGGCGAGGAGCATCGGCGATCAAGAGGAACTGTCCCCTACACTGAACGCCGAGTGCGGCGGGAATAAACCAGCTGTGGTGGCTCCGGCGGCGATGGCATTTGACACCACGCAGATCACCAGCAAGGAGAACGGAAGTCAGCCCGAGTTCGGCAAACCGTGCCACACACTGAACGCGAACGCTCATGTGCCGTGCGTGGCACTGGACATGACACACGCCTGCGACGTCATCCACGAGTGCGGGGAGCAGGTCCCGGCATTGCAGGCGAGAATGGGCACGGGCGGAAACCAAGTGCCGCTTACATACCAGATGAACGGGTTTGGAGATTATCGTGATGCCAATGTTGCAAGCAGCTGCAAACAACGCGACTTTAAGGACAGCACAGACCTTGCCATCACAAACATGGTCGTGCGTCGATTGACGCCGTTGGAATGTACCCGATTGCAGGGATACCCGGACGGATGGGTGGACATTGGCGACTGGACGGATGAGAAGGGCAAGAAACACAAGGACGCGGACAGCCCCAAGTACAAGGCGTTGGGCAACTCCATTGCCCTGCCTTTCTGGGACTGGATGCTGCGGCGCATGGCGCGGTATCTGCCGGAGGGGGCGACGCTGGGGAGCTTGTTCGATGGCATCGCGGGCTATCCGCTGATTTGGGAACGCATACACGGCAAAGGTACGGCGCGGTGGGCAAGCGAGATCGAGCCGTTTCCTATCGCGGTGACAAAGAAACATTTTCCAGAGGAGGAACGACATGACAAGAGATGAGATCGTGACCGCGCTGCGGTGCTGTGCAGAACCGGGGCGAGATTGCGAAGAAGATTGCCCAATGAACGAGATAAGCCGAGAACCGTGTCGTAAAGTATTGGCTCCGGCCGCCGCTGACCTGATCGAGAACCAGCAGCGGGAGATAGAAGCGCTGCGGTGGGCCAATGAGGGGGTTTCTGGTGACAAAATCTGCCGTGCAGCGCTGGAGGCATTCGGGGAAAGGGCGCAGATGACAATGGCCATTGAGGAAATGAGCGAACTGGCAAAAGAACTCTGCAAGCGCTGTCGTGGCCGGGACAACGTGGAAGCCATTGCAGAGGAGGTCGCCGACGTGCAGATCATGCTTCAGCAGTTGGTGATGCTGTTCGACTGTGCGGGGCAGGTGGAAACATTCCGCCGGTACAAGCTGGAGCGGCTGGCGGAGCGGATTGAGGAGGTGAAGGGATGAGCAATAAACAGACCATCATGCAATTAGCCAACGAGGTTATCAGGTACCTAAACGCCTGTGCCGATGAGGCTTTTGTTGAAAGCGTTTTGGAGTGTATCAATGACGGCGTGGAGTTCGGCGAGGACGAGATTAGGGAGGTGGAGTGATGGCGAAGTACATTGACCAGTCTGTAGCGATTGCGCGGCTGACCCATATAGAAGTGACAAAGCCCACGGCTACCATGACGGATGCCAAGCGCGCACTGGCGGATATGTTTCCGGCTGACGTGGCGTCGGTGGTGCATGGTCGGTGGGTTCACCATGATGACGGCGTAGTTACCTGCAGTGAATGCGGAAACGCAGAATCCAGTGAAAGCTACTATTGCAGGTATTGCGGGGCGAAGATGGATCTGTAAGAAACCGGAACAAATGAAAATACGATGGGAAAAGGAGGAACACGATGGATCTGTTGACTAAATACACTGCGGAGTTGAGAAAAAGACTAATTGATCTGCGTGACGAGTTAGAATCTGCTTACGACAGCATTTCACAGTTGGATGACGCCAATAGCAGTTTGATGGCCGCAAACGCGAAGCTGGCGGCAGACCGCAAGGCGCTTATCAACGAGCTATGCCAATACTGCGGGAAGTACAAAAAAGCACACGAGGGCGCCTGTGACGGGTGCAGATGGAGGGAAATGTGATGGATGCTGTGAAATTTTTGCAGGAAAGAAAGCGCATGTTTTTGAATGGCGATTCGTCCCTTATATACTCGATGGAGGACGGCGTATACCCGGAAATTCTTGTCAGAAATGTTGAGCAATGGTCTGCTGCACATCCTCTCAAGACGCGGCAGAGCGTGTTTCTGGAGCAGTACCCGGAGGCCATAAGAGATAGCGAGGATATACTTAGTGTGTGCCCTCAGTATCTTAACGGAAACATCAAATGCAGAGACGGTGTTGGTTGTCCCAGCTGCCGCCGCGAGTTCTGGATGCAGGAGGTGGAGTGATGAGCAGTTTGTTACAAGACCTTGCCTGCTTGCTCTGGATCATGCTTGGCGTGTATTGCTTTTTCGACGCGAGGAAGTGGAACAAACGCTTCAGCGAGTTGTATGACGAACTGACACAGGAGGTGGAGTGATGGAACGGCTGACAAAGCGCGACGCTGATGGACAGGCGGTAATAGACTGCCAGAAGTGCGAAGCGGATTGGACGGGTAAGCATGGTAAGCCGATGGTTGACTGCACCGCGCTGTACTGCCGCAATCGCCTCAAGGATCGCCTTGCCGCCTACGAAGACACGGGGCTGACGCCGGGGGAAATCAAGTCGATGAAAGATGAGCACTTTAGCGGTCTGGAAATGGCAAAATTGCACAGCGCTCTCATGGAACTCAAAAAATATCAAGAAGCTGACAAGGACGGGCGGCTGGTGGTGCTGCCGTGTAAGGTGGGCGATACGGTGTATCGGCTACAATACGTTGAGGAATCACCGGGGCGTTTTATTGTTGACGCTGTGCCTATTAAGTTCGCGCTCATCTGGATTGATGAGTTCGGCAAGACTGTATTTCTTACACGCGAGGAAGCGGAGAAAGCATTGGAGGCGATGAAAGATGGCTGACCTGAAACCCTGTCCGTTCTGCGGCGGTAACGCATTCATAGTTGTCGACCATGACGCGGTGGTAGATACGCAAGGTCGACGTTGGGGGTACACAGCCGTCTGTGGCAAGTGTTGTACAACGTCTGGGCTTGCGTACACACTTGAAATGGCGGCAGAACTTTGGAACAGGAGGGCTGACAATGGCTGAATACATTGACAGGGAAGCGCTGATGGAGTTTCCCATTCGGGCAAACCATTGTGACAAAGGACACGCCAATACGCATTTCATCAACGGTATCGAGTCGGTGATGGAGTATGCAGAACAGCTCCCCACCGTAGACGCAGAGGTCGTGGTGCGCTGCAAGGACTGTCGGAAGTTCAAAACATACGCTTGCCGGATGGTTGCCAACGGGTATGACGATTTCTGCTCATACGGCGAGAGAAAGGAGGAATAGCGTCATAAAACAAATGAAACCAACGACAAATGACCGCATTATCGCCGCAGCGTGGGCGCTGCTGATACTGGCGGCGGCGCTGGTGGTGCTGACCGGCTTTTCTGAGAAGGGGCCGGAACGCGAGGAGCGCACGATTCTGGTGATCGAGGGCGGCCCGCACGAAGAAGCATACGAAGATCCAGACGAAGCGGAGAAGATCGCAGAGGCAGTGATCGCCGCCATCGGAACAGACCGGGAGTTTGAGACATTCGGCTACGACGTGACGCGAGTTCTCCAGATCGTTACGGCAGAAGCGGGAAACGACGCCGACCAATGCCGTGGCATTGTACAAGCCCTGTTTAACGCATGCAATCGCCACAGGAACCGCTACACGCCGGAGGACGCATGCAGGAAGTATCAGTATACCACCCCGGTAAGCTGGGTGTCTGACGCGGCGCTAAACGCCTTTTGTGAGGTGTTTGTATACGGCGAAACATTTACCGACATCGGCAATGCGACGGTGTTTTACAATCCCCAGATTGCCGGACACAGCGAATACCATGAGGGGCAGATTTACGTTTGCAGCATTGGAGATGTGAAGTATTTTGAGGAAGTGTAAATGAAAAAGATTGAATATATCAAGAAGCAAGACGCAATTGACGCTATTGACGCTATTGTTGCAAGCAACCGCAACGTAGATGTTGATGGGTTGACTGCGATAATGAAAGTCTCGCCTGCCGTAGTTTTGTGCAAGGACTGCATTTTTTGGGAAAAAGGAACGAGGGGCGATGGTTTTTGCTTTAGCCGCTATGTGGTGTGCGGAAGCTTGACGCCGCGCAGAAACCCCACAGACTTTTGTAGCTACGGAGAGCGCAAGGAGCCAAATGTGTAATGGATAAATGGATTATACGCGACAAGTCCACAGAGGGAAAAGATTGGCCCAAATGGGCGATACGGATCGAGTGCCCTACTTGTGGCCTTGTGACGGGAAGCAAAAGCAATTACTGCTTACAATGCGGAAAGGAGTTGATACGGCGTGAACCAAGCTGACATCGACCGTCAAATCAAAGCGCTGGATGAAGCGAAACAAACCGTTCTGGCGCTTTTGGAGCGCTATCAAGCGCGGGATAAGCTGGTGGACGAGTTGGAAAATGAAATTTACAGGCTGAGATGCAGCAAAAGTGTTTAATTAGAATAACTACTTTAGAAAATCCGCGTTTTTGCACTATAAACATTGCAAAAAGTGTGGTACAATAGTTATGAGGACGTGCAGCCTTACAACACCTCCATTTGTTTGTTTTAACTGCATTCATTTTTCATTCTCCCTCCTTTTTGTGGCCCGTCGTTGCACGGCGGCGGGCACACACGGCATTGTAGCTCAATGGTAGAGCATTCGGCTGTTAACCGAAGGGTTGTTGGTTCGAGTCCTGCCAATGTCGCCACAGCCCTATAGGGCCTCTTTTCCTTTCACCGCTTACCCGCCAGCGGTATATGACGGGTATATATGCCGGACTGCGTGAGCTACCCCACGATCAGGGGCGGGAGGTCGCGCCTCCCATCCGGTCACAGCGTGCCGACACATAGAAAACGGCTGGGCAATACGGAGCCTGTAGAGACAGAATCCGCGACGAAAAAAGCGGTGCGGCACTACCGTGGGCAAGTGGCATAGCGTCCCGCCCGAAAGTGTGCCAGAACATTGGAGCGGTAGGCGCTCCGCCATGCGTTTACCGTGGAGTTCCGAAGGGTTGTGCGTATTCCTCAAGGCGGATAGGCGAAAGCCGAAAGAAAACGCACCATTGCCGCTTTATCCGTGTATCGAGCGGCTAAAAATAACACGGTTGCCAATAGACGTGCCGCCCGTCCGGCGTAAAAGGCGGCTTGAAAAAATGGATAGAATGAGCAAAAGGGTTCCCGTTTTAGCCACTCCTGCCCTTGAAAGCAACTGCAAATAATCAACGAGAAAGGATTGATAAGATGTTGGTTGAATTGATGAAATTTGGAAAAGAAGAAAAGGCTTGTTGCACGAGCCTTGATGTCGCAGAAACGTTTGGGAAAGAGCATAAACACGTTTTAAGAGATATTCGAGAACTAAGGTGCAGCGAGGAGTTTCTGGTGTCCAACTTTGGACTGTCCCACTACGAGACTGCACAGGGCAAAAGTCAGCCCATGTACATAATGACCCGCGACGGGTTTACGCTTCTTGTCATGGGATACATCGGAGACGTTGCGATGAAATTCAAAGAGGCGTACATCAAGCAATTCAACGCGATGGAGAAAGCTCTTAGGGGCAAACTTGTTGAGCGGGAAAAGGGCATAGCCGTGCGTCAGGCATTGACAAAGGCGTTGCAGCAGTCTGCGGAGGATGAGCGGATGCACGGCCACGCCTACTCTACCTACACAAACTGCATTTATACTGCCCTGTTCGGAAAGAACGCAAAGCAGTTAAAGGAAGAATATTCGGTAGGAGAAAAAGAAAACTTGCGCGATTTTTTTTCTGCTGACGATCTGGCGGCCGTCCAGTCAATGGAGCGCCTCGTCAGCGGCCTTGTCGATTGTGGATGGGGGTATGGTCAGGTAAAAGACTTTATCATGCAGACCAACACGCGCAAGCTCACGGCTTAACTTCAAAAAGAATGAAAACGTTGAATCGTTTTTGCCCGCAAGGGACTTTATCGGGGCTTATGCCCCATACGCGGCATAGGTGCCCCGTAAGGGGAGACCACAGCGAGTGACGGGGACTTTCCCCGAAGCGCTAAAGCAGGGCAGGACTGCAATGCTGCACCAGAGGCCGGGTAGCTCCCGGACAATGTCGGAGCGTATCGGCATGCCCGACGTGGAAATGACAACGCTCGCTGAAAACTGCGCGTGAGGATGCGTCCTCCTTGCCATGACCGAACGGTGGCGCTTGAGATGCTTGCGGGGCCTCAAGCGGGCATGAGCGCGTGACAATCTAAGCGGGAAGCCGACTAAAAGGGGGGCTGAAAATGGTCTTTTGGATTGCTATTATTTTAACGGTGGCTGCAATTGTGCTTGGATACTTTTTCGACGACATGTTTGCGGTTTGGCTGGCTGTTGGCCTCTTTAGCGGTGCAGCTTCTATGATAATGTTTGTTTGTATTATTATCAACAACGTTGCTCCGGATGCAAAGATCGCTGAGTATCAAGCCCATTACGATTCCTTGGTTTACCAATACGAGAACGATGTTTACGACAACGACAACGATCTCGGTAAACGCGACCTGATGGAAGACATCGAGGCGTGGAACACAGATCTTGCGTATCGAAAAAAAGTGCAAAGAAATTACTGGGTGGGCATTTTCTATCCGAACATTTATGATGACTTTGATTTTATCGAACTGCGATAAGGAGGAAGCGGAAAATGATCCTATGTGGAAACAACTGTGAACCATGCTGCGACTTCTGCACCCACGCCAAGCACGGTACGGTTGTAGTTGACGGCAAGCGCGTTACCGCTGGCCCCGAGGGCTGCAAGCTGCATAAGGACAAAGAGCACCAGGACATTGCCGCCACCTGCGGATACTGTGATGACTTCCATTGTTTTCAGAGCCCGGTGCGCGGAGATAGCGAGATGCAAGAGGGAGACGGAGAATGAACGATGACCACAAGGACATTATCAACAAGATAACGTATTCCGCCGACGAAATAGATAGGCTCATGAAAATCAATATGCGGCTCATTACGAAATTCAAAACCCATTTGCACAAAGAGTATGGCGACGCTATTGAAGATATTGCGAAGATGTTTGACACACTCTACGCAGAACAGCAAAAAGAAACGCCGTTGATGTGGTATGAGTATTGCTACGGTGTTAAAGATACAGGGGAATAAAAACAAATTATTTGGATTGGAAGTGAGCGTATGCCAGCAGGAGCGCCAAGAAAATGGAAAAGCGTAAGCGCGATGCAAAAGGCAATTGACGCTTACTTCAAAGAGTGTGAGGGTGAGCCGTTTATCGGCGATGACGGTTGTGCTGTGCGAGATAAGTACGGCATACCGATTATCATTAACGCAAAGCCGCCGACGATTACGGGGCTTGCGTTGGCACTTGGATTTACGGGAAGACAAGCGCTGCTGGATTATCAGGCAAGGCCAGAATTCGCGGACACGGTTACGCGAGCAAAGGCCCGATGTGAAGAATACGCGGAATCTCGCCTTTATGACAAAGACGGGGCAAACGGCGCAAAATTTAGTTTGGGTTGTAATTTTGGATGGAATTCCGGCGAGGAAAGGCGCGGTGATCCTGCTGCGTTTGCGGCTTTGATTTCTGCAATAAAGGGCGACAGCGATGCAACTTAAACAGCTTTCGCGGAAGCAAAAGGCCATATTTGGATTTACGGAATCTGACGATCTGGCTCTTGTGTGTGATGGCTCCGTCCGATCCGGCAAGACAACAATCATGACGCTTGCGTTTGTTGCCTGGGCCATGAAGAACTATGACCGCACCAACTTCGCTATCTGCGGAAAGACGGTGCAGTCGGCGGAACGCAACATCTTAAAGCCGTTGATGGAAATAGAGGGGCTGGGCGCGGCGCTGTCAATGAGCTACAAGGTCTCCACGCGTGTTCTGACAGTGCGGTGTGGCAACGTGACAAACTGGTTTTACCTCTTCGGCGGGAAAGACGAGAGTTCGTATATGCTGATTCAGGGCATCACTCTGGCCGGTGTGCTGTTTGACGAAGTGGCGTTGATGCCGAGGTCGTTTGTCGAGCAGGCGCTCTCCCGAGCGATTTCGTTTGAACACCCAAAGTACTTTTTCAACTGCAACCCCGAAAGCCCAAACCATTGGTTTTATCAAGAGTGGATCAAGGAACCTCGTAATAATACGCAACACATTCATTTTTTGCTGGACGACAACCCTGTGTTGACGCCGCAGATGATAGAGCGGACAAAGGCGATGTATTCCGGTGTGTTTTACGACCGGTATATCCGTGGGCTGTGGGTTATTGCCGAAGGTCTGGTATATCCTATGTTTTCCCGCGAGGTCAATGTGACCAGTGAACGGGGTGGGCCGGGGACGTATTACATTAGCTGTGACTACGGCACGCAGAATCCCACGGTGTTTGGCTTGTGGCGCGTATACAAGGGAAAGGCTGTGATGGAAAAGGAATACTATCACAGCGGGCGCGAAACCAACCGGCAGAAGACAGACGAGGAGTATTATAAAGACCTGGAATGTTTTGCGGATGGGTACAAGACCGAGCGGATCATCATTGACCCCAGCGCCGCATCGTTTGCCGAGTGCATACGGCGGCACGGAAAATTCGCCGTGTGGAACGCTAATAACGCGGTGTTGGACGGTATCCGCTTGACTGGTGCTTTGCTCAAGGCGGGGAAACTGAAATTCCACGAGAGCTGCGTGAAAACGTTTGAGGAGTTTGGGCTTTATAGCTGGGATTCCGAAGCGTCAGAAGATAAGGTCATCAAAGAGAACGATCACAGCATGGATCAGTGCAGGTACCTATGCCAGACTGTACTTAGGAGAGAGTTAAGATGAGCTTTTTGGGAAATTTCGTTAATACGGTAAGGCGCGCGCTGTTCCCGCAGGCTGTAGCCGAGCGGGAATTTGGTACATCTCCGGCTGTCAGCATGACGATGGAGCAGCAGATCGCACTATGGTATGCAATGCTGGTCAATACGCCGCCCTGGCAGGACTGCAATGTGAAAGCAGTGGGACTGCCCGCTGCCATCTGCCGAGAGGTGACGCGGCCAACGCTGGTGGAGTTTACGGCCAACATCACGGGCAGCCAGCGGGCGGACTATCTTAACGATGGCTTTCAGTTGGCGAAAGAAAGCTTCGGCAAGGCGCTGGAGCTGGGGCTTGCGCTTGGCGGTGTGGCATTAAAGCCTTACATCTACGGAGACAAGCTGTTGGTGGACATGACCGGCGCGGCGTGTTTTCAGCCGACGAAGTTTGACCCGACCGGGCGATGCATCGGCGGCGTGTTCCGCGACAAGCCGGTGAAGGTCAACGGCAAGTATTATGTTCGATTGGAATCCCACGACCTGACCGATACTGTTTACACCATCAAGAACAAGTCGTATTACAGCGATTCTACCGGCTCTGTGGGTGCGCCTGCGCCGCTGGACGTGGTGCCGGAATGGGCGGACATTCAGGAGGAAGTGACCATCCAGAACATGGACGGGCCGTTGTTCGCCTACTTCAAGCCGCCTATCGCCAACACGGCGGATACCAACAGCTTGTGTGGCATGTCCATCTACGGTGACGCGGCGACGGTGGAACTGATCAAACAGGCCGATGAACAGTGGGAGCGCCTGCGGTGGGAGTTTAAGTCCGGTGAGCGCAAGGTGCTGATGGACGGCAACACCACAACGGCCAACATGTTTGACAAGCGGCTGTTTGAAATTGGCGCTTTTACGGCTGACGGCGACTTCTACCAGTTCCTTAATCCTGAACTGCGGAATGACGCGCTTTACAAGGGCTTTCAGGACGTTATTCGGCGCATTGAGTTTAACGTCGGCTTGTCTTACGGTGACATTTCTGACCCCCAGACGGTAGAAAAGACTGCAACAGAGATCAGAAGCGGCAAGCAGCGAAAGTATGTGCTGATTAGCAGCATCCAGACGGCGCTTGAACACACGTTTGATGCGTTGATTTACGCAATGGATGTGTATGCCACGCTCTATGGTCTGGCTGCGGATGGCGAGTATGAGGTTACTTACGATTGGGGTGACAGCATCCTTGACGATCAGGAAACCAAGTGCAACGAGTTTGCCCGCGATTTGCAGCTGCTGAACGCCGGGATCATGAATGACTGGGAGTTTAGAGCAAAATATTTCAACGAGGATGAGGCGACCGCAAAGGCGGCGCTGCCGAAGATGCAGGATGTTGTGACTGAACACCAGAACGTGATCGAATGAGAAGGTACGACTTTACGCCCGAATTGATGGACGCTCTGCCGGAGGAACTGGCTGAATTGTATCGTGGGCTGGAAGATACCTTGCTGATGGAGATATGCTCCCGGCTCAAGGCTGCGGACGAGCTGAACGAGGTCACGGTGCAAAACATCAAGGCGCTGCGGGCGCATGGCGTTGACCTGAAGGAGATCGAGAAAGCAATACGCAAAACCACAGGTATCAGCGAACAAAAGCTCAAAAAGCTGCTGGACGATGTAGTGGCGCGGAATCAGAAGTATTACACCGACCTTATCGACCTTGCCCATATCACGCAACCGGACGCGCTGGTGAGCATTGAGGATACTTGGGCAATATACGAGCAAACGAAGCAGACCATGCGCAACCTTACGCGGTCTATGGGGTTTCTGGTGGACGCTGGCCGGACGATGCTGCCGCCTGCGCGAGCCTATCGGTGGGCGTTGGATTCTGCTGTTATGCAGATTCAGAGCGGGGCAATCAGCTACAATCAGGCGATATCCAACGCGGTCAAGCAGCTGGCGGACAGTGGCCTGAAAACGGTGGACTACAAAAGTGGGCATCGGGATCAGGTAGACGTGGCGGCAAGACGTGCCGTGATGACCGGCGTGAATGCCCTCAACCAGAAGTATGCGGAGCAATCTGCCGACTATTTGGAGACCGACCTTGTGGAAGTGAGCGCCCATATTGGGGCGCGAAACACAGGAAACGGGCTGGAAAACCATGAGAGTTGGCAAGGCGGCGTGTATCGGTGGGCTGAGAAGCCCGGAGATTCAAAGGGTGAGTACAAGGATTTTGTTGCCACTACGGGCTACGGCCTGGGCGCTGGCCTGGGCGGCTGGAACTGCCGACACACCTTTTACCCGTTCGTGGAGGGTGTCAGCGAGCCGACATATTCACAAGCCGACCTTGACGCCATGAAGGGCGAGAATCGGAAGTTTGTGTTCGATGGAAAGGAGTACGACGGGTACACGGCCACGCAGCAGCAGCGCAGCATAGAGCGCCAGATACGCAAGCAGAAGCGGCTCAGAGACGCTTACAAAGCCGCTGGGCTGAAAGACGACGAGACCGCCGCCAACATCAAGCTGCGCCGCCTGAACGCCAAATACAAGGAGTTCAGCAAGGCGGCGGGGCTGCCGGAGCAGAAGGAAAGGTTAAAGGTGCTGTATGGCGGGCAGCTGACGGATTCCAAGAAGTTTGCGCCGTTGAAAGAATACGCCGGTACATGGAAGATCAAAGATAAGTTTTCTGATCGTCAATATGTGATTGACGTTGGGAAACCACAGATTTTCGGTGCAAAACAGCACTTTTGGGACAATCTTGAGAACAGACCGGACAGAAGCAGCTTGAACCTTCAGGCTGCACAGGATATAATCAACAACAGCAGACTGACGTTGTACCAGACAGACCGGCAAACCCTTAAATTTCTTGCAGACAACGGATATGTTATGCTCAACACGAAGAACGAAATCGTGACCGTTGTACCGGAAAAACTTCGCAAGAAGTACCGCGATTATTTGGAGGGGAAATAACATGGCAAGAAGTCCTATCGCACGGCATAATTGCCCACTGTATGAGAGAGAAACCACATGGTCGGAGTGCGTAGAGGTGCAGGAAGTCCGCGAGGACGAAATGGACGCAGCGCGGCTGAGAGAACCGTTTGACATGGACAGAGCGAACGAGGTTTGCGAAGAATGCAAATGGTATGTTGTTGAGGACGATGGCTGATGGACAACTTCAAGGCGATTTATAAGCTGCTGCTTGCATTGGAACGTTCCATGGACTTACCAGCGTTTGATATTGACGCGCTTCAGCTAGAAACAATGGGCGTCACTGCGGAGCGCCTGCATCGCTATCTGGAAATGCTGCAAGACGCGGGCCTTATCAAAAACGCAGACTTGTACACCAGCGTGACCGGCGACCTCTGTCTCAGGAACTCGCGCAAAATACGGATCACGCTGAAAGGGCTGGAATACTTGCAGGAAAAACTCGATCATGAAGAAGCTGTATAACGCGGCAAAGGGCGCTGCGGACTTTATTCCGTAAGGGGTGCTGTATGACAGATAACGCGACTTCGCTTTTCGACGCCAACACCTTGCACGCCATTGATGGCGTTTTGAAGAAGGGCGACCGGGTGGAGCTGATCCCCACCAAAGACGGGGTGCGGGTGATACATATCCGGCGAGAGAATGTGAATTTGAAGAAAATCGAAAAAAACTCTTGACTTTGTGGTTAGCTACACATATAATGTGGTTAGCTACAAAGGAGGTGAGGAAGTGGCTGAAAAAAGCCGCGCCGAGTATTTTAGAGAGCGCAGAAAGTCCATGAAACAACTGGTGTTTATGGTGGACAAGGAAAAAGCTGAAGCACTCGACAAGAAACTGGCCGAAAAGGGCGAGGGACGAACAGAGTGGTTTAGAAAAAAGCTTGAAGAAGAAATCGGCAAATAAAAAGAACGCCCACCGTCCGACCAAGACAACGTGAGCGTTCAAATCACCACAGGTTTCCCCATTGGTAAATCCATTCTATCATCGGGGAAGCCTAAAAGTCAAGAGAAATGAGGTTTTTATTATGCTTACTGTTAGAGAAGCCTGTGCGCTCATTAACAATCCCACCGAAGTTGGCGTTGCTGTAAATGGGAACTCATATCCTTTATTCCGCGAAGGATCGACGGGGTATGATGGCGTTATGGTTGAAGCGTTTGGAGATTATGTCGTTAAAGATATTTTCTCTTGCAGGGCAGGGTGCTTTGAACTCGAAGTCAAAATGTGCCCGATGAAGAAGGAGGATATTGCATGAACGAGCTGATGATTTTTACCAATCCAGAATTTGGGAACATTCGGACAATAGAGCGCGACGGCACACCGTGGTTTGTGGGCAAGGACGTTGCGGAAGCGCTTGGGTACGCAAAGCCCAGGAACGCAATCGACACCCATGTCGACCCCGATGATGCCCTAAAACAGGGCGTCACCGATAGCATGGGGAGAACACAGGAAATGACCATCATTAACGAAAGCGGCCTTTACGCTCTCGTTCTTGGTTCCAAACTGCCGACAGCGAAAAAGTTCAAACGCTGGGTGACAAGTGAGGTGCTTCCGTCAATCCGCAAGAACGGCATGTATCTGCTGCCGAAGGACTATCCCTCCGCGCTGCGTGCGCTGGCTGACAGCGAGGAACAGCGCATGGCGCTGGAAGCTTCCAATGCGACACTGGCGGCGGAGAATGAGCGGCAGGCGCAGGTGATCGCAGAGTTTGAGCCAATCCGGCAGTATGTGGATACCATTCTGGAAAGCCCGGATGCGCTGGCGACTTCGCAGATCGCCGCCGATTACGGTATGAGCGCCCAGCAGCTGAACAAGATCCTTCGCGATGAAGGCGTCCAGCACAAGGTAAACGGCCAATGGCTGCTTTACAAGAAGCACATGAACAAGGGCTATACCAAGAGCAAGACTTTCCAGTTCACACATTCGGACGGCCGCGCCGACACGAAGCTCCATACCCAGTGGACGCAGAAGGGCCGGTTGATGATCCACAACATTCTTGAGAAGCGCGGCATTGTGGCGATGATGGATCGGGGGCGCGTGTCGTAAAATAAAGCAATAGGCGCTTGCCACCGGCTGCGTGGTATGGTATAATAAATCAAACAAATATCGACCTCGCTCTAAGCGGTGAGTGAGAAGAGCCGAGAGGGGCTAACTGACTACGAATTGTAGTTGGTTAGCCCCTCTTTCTTTTTTTCAAAATTTTTGACCGGCCCGACGTCGCAAAACTACGGGGCCACAGTGGAGGCGACCCACGCGAAAAAAGCGAAGTGGCGAAGGAGCAGACATGAAACGCGATTTTTTGGAAGGTCTGGGGCTGGAAAAGGAAGTTGTGGACAAGATCCTCGACGAAAACAGCCGGGACATTGGCCGCGAGAAGCAGAAAGCGGATCAGGCCAAGGAGGACTTGGCGGCGGCGCAGAAGAATCTTGCCGACCGTGACAAGGACATCGAGGAGCTGAAGAAATCCAGCGGTGACGCGGAGGGCATCCGCAAGCAGCTGGAGGAATTGCAGGGCAAGTACACCAAGGAAACCGCCGAGTACAAGGCCCAGATCGCTGACAGAGACTATTCCGACGCGATCACCAAGGTCATTAACGACAAGGGCATCAAATTCAGCTCCAAGGCGGCGGAACGTGCCTATATCGCAGACCTGAAAACAAAGGGCCTGAAACTGGAAAACGGCGTGTTTGAAGGCTTTGACGAGTGGCACAAGGCGCAGATGGACGCAGACCCCAGCGCGTTTCAGACCGGCAAGCCCGCACCCACGTTTGCAAAGCCCGTCGGTACCGGCGGCGCACCGAAAGCGGAAGGTCTGGGCGCAATGTACGCAAAACAATTCAACGCGCAGTATGCGCAGACAACTACGAAGGAGTGATTTGATCCATGTCTTTTGTGACCAATACCGCATGCACCAAGCGGCCTAATTTCCTGGAAAGCGAAGTTGGTCTGGTGCTGAAAACCCGCGAGATTCCCGCCTCTATGGGCGTGCAGGACGGCAATTACAAGATCGTTGCAGCTGGCACCCCTTTCCCCTCCAACGACGGCAACGCTGTTGGTATCGTGTTTGAGCCTGTGGACGTGACCAGCGGCGACATGCCCGGCTCTGTTCTGGTGGCTGGCCGTGTGCTGGCGGAGAACCTGAACATTGCCCAGGCCGCCAAGACCGCGCTGTCCGGTAAGGGCGTTGTGTTTGTGGACACCCCCGCTATCACCCGCGGCTATACCGTGACCTACGACAAGAACGACGGCACCGGCACGCCTCCTGTGGACGGCAACACCTATTTTGAGGGCTCTATGGCCCAGGTCTCCACCAGCTACCCGCTGACCAAGGCCAGCAACAAGCAGACCGGCTGGAGCACCAGCAAGGGCGGCGCTGCTGTGACCGAGGTGGAGATCACCGGCGATGTGACCCTGTACCCTGTTTGGACTGCTAACGGCTAAGTAAGGAGGAAGAAACCATGCCTGATATCCTGAACATGATTTCCAGCGCTGAGCGCCTGGAATTTGCACAGAATCTGTCTGTTGCGCGGCCTGCTTACATCGGCGACCGCATTTTCCCTGACCAGAAGACCGCCAATCTCAAGGCGGAGTATCTGCGTCTGGCTGACGGTGCCAACATCCCCGTGATGGCTACCGTACACGCTTTTGACACCGAGGCCGAGATCGGTACCCGTCCCGTGTTTGAAAAGACCGAGGTGGAAAAGCTGCTGATCAAGCGCAAGATCAACCAGACCGAGCGCGTGCGGCTCATGATCGAGAACGGCGTAAGCGACGAGAACGAGATCATCCGCTATGTCTTTGACGACATGCGCCAGATGGCCGAGGCCGTCAAGACCCGCACCGAGGTTGCCAAAATGGAAGTTCTTGCCACTGGCAAGATGACCATCAACGAAAACAACCTGAATCTCAAAGTGGACTACGGCGTTCCCACCAAGAACACCGGCTACAAGATCGACTTCGGCCCCGATGCTGATATCGTGGGCCAGATCATGGCCGTGGCTGACGCTGCCGCTGAGTCCGGCAACGCCCTGACCGAGATTGTGACCTCTACCAAGATCCTGCGTAAGCTGGCCGCCAACAAGGGCATTCAGACGCTGATCTACGGCACTGTGGGCGCTGGTACTTACGTTCCCGCCGAGAGAATCCGTTCTCTGTTCGTAGAGCTGTTCGGCTTTGGCGTGATCACCACCAACGATCTGCGCTATAAGACCCAGACCGCCAGCGGCAACGAGACCACCAAGCGCTTTTTCCCCGAAGACAAGATGGCGTTCCTGTGCAATGGCACATCTTCCTCCTTCGGCGTTGGCCTGTGGGGCGTGACCCCCGAGGAAGCCGACTACGGCCAGTACAACGAGAAGAGCGCCAACCAGTTCATCACCATTACCCAGTGGGCCACTCCTGACCCCGTGGCGGTGTGGACGAAGGCCAGCGGCGTATTTATCCCCGTTGTGCCCAATCCCAACGGCCTGTTTATCGCAGCCGACACGAGCAAGTAAGCGCGCCTCCTCCCCGCCCCGATGGGAAACCTGACGGGTGGGGAGGAAACGATATAAAGGAGGCGGAAAGCATGGCATACGCAGATTTTGAATACTACGCCACTGAGTTTTACGGCACGGCCATTGACGAGGACGCTTTCCTGGCTCTGGCTGGTAGGGCATCGGCCTATGTGGACTATGTGACCATGAACCGCGCCAGAAACGTCACCAACGACGCCATGATCGCCGTGAAAAACGCGGTGTGCGCCCTGGCAGAGGTGATGCAGGACGGCGAACGGCTGAACAGCGTCGCCTTTAACGCCGAAAGACTTGTAGCAAGCGAATCCGTGGGCGACTGGTCAAAAAGCTACGGCACGAAAGCGGTATCTTCCGCCGATATGCAGCTGCTGGAAGCCAGAAAGCGGGAGATCGCGGCCATGTATCTGGCACCTTACGGACTACTGAAAGCAAGGGGGTTCGGATCATGTCCATGTTCCCACACACGGTAACGCTCTATAACGTGACCCACGAGACGGACACCGGCACCATGCAGGACGTGACAAAGCTCTATGTGACGGTGCTTGAGGGTGTGCTGCTGTCCGCTTCCAAGGCGGCCAACGTCAGGGCCAGCGGCCTTGAGGGAGCCGACGCGGTGAACCTGTATATCCCGTTTTCGGTTGTTGCAAAAGATGCAACGACTGGCAAAAAGAAACGTTATGCAGGGCCGCAGGACTTCTGGAACGCGGAGGAAAAGTCCGGACTGTGGACACTTTCCACCAACGGCAACGGCGGAGAGAGCTTTTTCGTCAAGGGGCGATTTTCCACAGACAACGAGACTGTGGCGAGGGCGCATGACGACTGCTACGAGGTGACAAAAGTAGATATGAAGGACTACGGTGACCTGAAACACTGGGCCGTGGGAGGTAAGTGATGGGGCTGAAATTCAGCGTACACACCGAGGGCATGGACGCGGTGCGGCGGCAGCTGGCGCTTGCGTGCAGCGAGGCCGAACACGTTCTTGCTATTCAGGTGGAAGCCGACACGGTGCCGTATGTTCCGGCGCTGACCGGCTCCATGACCCAGAGGACACGGGCCATCGGAAACACGGTGGTGTATCCGGGGCCCTACGCCAGATACCTTTATTACGGAAAGTTGATGGTCGATCCCGACACGGGAAGCCCGTGGGCCAAGAAAGGCGCGACGAAGGTTCTGACAGACCGAAATCTGGTATTTTCACAAGCCATGCACCCAAACGCGCAGGCGCATTGGTGCGAGGCATCCAAGGCGCAGAACCTTGAAAAATGGGTGCGCGTAGCGCAAAAGGCGGTGGCGAAATATGGCAAATGACAAGCCGAAGAAACTAGTTTCGGCGGCAGAGGAGGACAAAATCTCCCGCGCGATGCTGGTGTACTTAAACACCTGGCCGGACAAGCCGGTGGATGTGATCCGGTATGAATTTCTCCCCGCTGACGGCGAGGGCGCAATGGCACTTTCTACGATCCAGGGCACATACATCACACGGCGGTACATCCTGGGTGGCCATCAAGCGGAGTACCAGTTCAAAGTGATCTACCGGCTGAAACCGGGCAACAGCAACGACAAACGCCTGAAAGCCGACGAACTGCTGGATAGTCTGGCGGATTGGGCGGCAAATGGCGGGCCGGACATCGGGGATGACGCACGGGTGGTTCGCGTGGAAGCCACCACGCGCTCCGCATTGTTCGGCGCATACGACAACGGCGACGAGGATCATCAGATCCTCATGAAAATGACTTACGAGGTGATAACAAATGCCTGAGAACACTTTTAACACGACAGCGGGCCAGACCATTGACCGTGAGCTTCTGATCGCGTACTTAAACACCGGCACCAGCGTTTCCCCGGAGTGGTCGGCCTTTGGCACCCGCGTGACGGATTCCAGCATGGAATATGACTGGCAGGAAAGCTCTGAAAAGGACATTCTGGGCACCACCCGCACCACCATGAAGAAGCCCATTGTCACGCAGACCTTTGACCCCTGCGACCTGGACAGCGGCGACAAGGCGCTGACGAAGATTTGGGAGTTGGCCGTGAAAAAGCAGGATGCGGCGGCACTGGCCAATCAAGACGTGCTGATCGTCCACCACTACGCGGGCACCGCAAAGACGGCTGTGTTTGCCGAGCGCTACGAAGGTGCAATGGTGAAGCCCTCCAGTCTCGGCGGCGAGGGCGGCGGCTTTGTGGGTATGCCCATTGACGTTACATACGGCGGCACCCGAACCACCGGCACCGCTTCCGTGACTGCCGGTGTGGTGACGTTCACGGCGGATTCGGAGTAATTGACCAAGGGAGGCGCGAAAAATGAAGGAACTGAAAATCGCAACCGGCGTTGAGACCTATAAGCTGAACGACTCCGTTGAAGTCTCTTTTAACCCCACAGATGCTGCGTTTGGTGAAAAGCTTTTCAACGCGTTTGATACGCTGGACAAGCGTCAGGAATCCTACAAAGCTGAGGTTGGAAAAGCTGAGGGCAAGAGAGAGCTTTTTGACGTAGTGCGAAAGCTTGACGGCGAAATGCGGGAGATCATCAACGACGTTTTTGAGTTCGATGTGTGCAGCGGCCTTTTCGGAGAGTTGAATGTGTATGCGCTGGCGGAGGGTTTGCCCCTTTGGGCCAATCTGCTGTTGGCGATCATGGACGAAATGGACGAGACGGTTATGCGAGAGAAGAAAGCCATGAACCCCCGCATCGCCAAGTACACCAAGAAATACCACAAATGACGTACACGCTGCCGACATCCGTTGAGATCAACGGGCAGGAGTACGAGGTGCGGTCTGATTTTCGGGTCATTCTGGACATCCTGGAAGCCATTAACGACGTGGAGCTGGACGACCAGGAGCGGGCGGCGGTTGTGCTGGATATCTTCTATCCCGGCTTTGAGGACATGCCATCCGACAACTACGAAGAAGCCATTGCAAAGTGCATGTGGTTTATCAACTGCGGGCAGGAAAACGACGCCGTGAAGAAGCCCAAAAAGCTGGTGGACTGGCAGCAGGATTTTTCCGTGATCGTCGCGCCGGTGAACCGCGTGATGGGAAAGGAAGTCCGGTCAATGAAATATCTGCACTGGTGGACGTTCATCGGGGCGTATCAGGAGATCGGGGATTGTCTGTTTGCCCAGATCGTAGGCATCCGGCAGAAGCTTGCCAACGGCAAATCTCTGGACAAAAGCGAGAGAGAGTTCTATCGAAACAACCGGAAGCTTGTTGACCTGAAGCAGAGATACACCGAGTGGGAGACTGACAAGATACGGGAGTGGGTGTGAAAAAGCCGCCCCGTCCGGGGCGGCTCTCCCGAAAACCTATTTGTTGGGATAAATAGTAACGGATTCGCTTTTTTCCACTGTGGAAACACTGTTGTTGTCGTAAGCGACAAGGGAGAAATCTATTTTTTCCACATCAGAAAGCGGCGTTTCGCAAGAGATAATAAAAGACCCCGTTAC
>ULKR01004222.1_pt1 | contig 24224 bp, 29 predicted proteins | sample 1951181 | NCBI WGS metagenome assembly ULKR01 (sample SAMEA4835503, study PRJEB28245) | human gut metagenome | biome: gut microbiome; material: fecal sample | place: Denmark | collected 2008 | reverse complement strand
AAATGGACGATGCCTTCGGCACGCCAAAGCCAACAGATTCGCCCGTGTGCGACGATAACCATGAAGACGGGCAAACACCCAATCAGAAACAGAAACCCGCTGAATTCACCGCCCAAAAGAGCAAGAAGCGCAAGCCCGGCACGGGATGTATCTTCAAAGTTTCAAAGAACACCTGGCAGGGCAAATATACGCCCCGCGGCAAGGACGGCAAGCGGGAACAGCATATTGTCTACGCAAAGAGCGAGGAGGAGTGCGAGAGGAAGCTGGGGGAGATGATAAATGAATTAAAGAAGGAAGCGGTTATACGGTAAAAAAGGCTTCGGATTTTCCCGAAGCCTTTTGAAGTTGTTATGATTCGTCAGCCGATATTTTTGTTTGTTTGAAAAACACTTTTTCTTGTATGAGCGAAATTACATAATGCACGACCATGCCGAAGCCGAACATCAGGATGATCGTGTTCATATCAAAAGTGATGGCATTCGTTCGGTACAGGATATAGAAAATACCGTAATAGCCGAGGTTTATAATCAGTGAATTGACGGCGTTGTAGCCGGTTTTGCCCAAGCCTATGAAGATGTTGTCGATGATTGCACACCCCGCATACGCGATATAGAAGGGTACAAGTTTGATGACAATGGAGAAAATTTCATCCGCATTTCCGAGATTCTGCGCATAACGGAAAAACGGAGTCCATGTCGGAATTGTAACCGCCCAAAGTACAACGCTTGCGGCGGCAATGAAGTAGTAATTGAACTGCTTCAGTTTTTTGTAGCCGTCCTTGCAGTCCGAGCGGATGACCTCGGCAAGTGCGGAGATCGGAATCAGCAACCAGCCCCATATAAAATTGTTTGCAATCCAGTAATTGCCCTGCTCGGCAACCATATTCACCATTTTGCAGACCATAACGGCGTAGATGAAGTTGTCAACAAACTGCTGCATCCCGGAAAAAACGCCTGTTTTGCACCACTCGCGGAATATCGCACGGTCTGATTTTCTGAACCACCGGAAACGGATATATCCCTGCCTGTAAAGAAGCAGAATACAGGCAGCCGACAGAAGCGTGTTTGCAATGATGTTTGAGATTGCCACGCCGTAAACACCGAAATTCGGAATCAGAAGGAAATCGGCAATCAGTGAAAGCGCCGTGCGTATTCCAAGGAAGATGTACACATTTTTGTCCTTGCCGATAACGACGAAAACAACATTGGCAAAGCTGACGATGATGCCTGTCATAAATGCAACCGTCTCAAGGCGGAGGTATGCAGAAGTAACCGCCAAGTCGATCTCGCCCGGATTCATAGCGCCGATGAGCGCTGAACCGTAGATCAGAACGCCGACCGAAAAGAGCGTGTACAGAACAAAGGCACAGAGTCCTGTCTTGAAGGTTGCTTCCGCAAAGTCGTCTTTGTGATTTTTGAAAATTTTGTTCAGGACAGAATACAGCGGTATGATCAGAAACGCCTGCAAGGTTTCGTTAATCAAATCAAACCATTCCATTTGACCGATAATGTCAAATACACCGGATTGTCCGCCGGCAGATATCAGGAAGGTTTTGACCGTTTGATAGACAGCGGGAATCAAAGCAAGAGCGCAAAGGGAAATCCATAGTCGCCAATTGAACGATTTCAGTTCGGATAGTCTTTTTCTCATAACTCTACCTTGTACAGTCTTCGCACACTACACTTGAATTTTTGCAACACCGTATGCCCCAATGAAAAGTGGGCGAGAACTCCGCTTCTCGATGAAATGCCGCTTGCAATGACACGTCATATATGGGATAAGAAGTTGTACAGCCATATTATAACACAAAACGTGATGTTTTTCAATGATGAATAAAATGTAAGGATAAAAACTGATATGCAGGAAACAAAGAAAAAGGTTCTCGAGGGAAACACCTCCGGGAACCTTTTGAATTATTTGGTTTTTCGTGAGCAGAGCATACCGAAGCAGAAGCAACCAAACGAATCGCACCAGCTCCAACTGTGGTCAAACATGTGGTCAAAAAATTTTCGGAATTTCAGGTGGTGCGGAAGTGGTGGGGAAACACTCGATTTTGCCCCGAAAATGCAAAAAATAAAGCCGAAAACGAACCGCTTTCGGCTTTATTTGGTCTGAGTGACAAGACTTGAACTTGCGGCCTCTACCACCCCAACTCCAAAAGGAACCGGAAAATCGCCAAAATATCGTGAAAAATCGGGCTAAAATCGCGTAAAAGAGCGTTTTTCGTGCGAAAGTCGGAATAACTTTTGAAAAAACAATGTAAAACAAGGGAAAATGCTTGCACAAGACTTGCACAAAATTTGCACTTGCACTTGCGTTACATTTTTCTTTTTCTTCGGCGATTCCTTGCAATAGTGTAATTCCATCGAATAATAGTATAACATCTATTTGTGTCATGCGTGTGTCTAACCGCAAATTTCTTTTGACACGAGCAATTTTTTTGCACACTCATGGGTGTGCTTTTTTATTTGAAATCTAATAAACAAAAGGAGATAAGCAAAATGAAAACCTACAAAACCTGTGAAAGCGTCCGCGTCGGTCATCCCGACAAACTCTGCGATTTTATCGCAGACTTCATCCTCGACAGTTGTCTTGAAGTCGATCCCGACTCCCGCGTGGCGTGTGAGGTCATGGCAACCGGCGGAAAGATCATCGTTGCCGGTGAAATCACCTGTGAACTTCGTCCGTATATCGAGAGCGATGTGAAGAAAGCACTTCAGATCTGCGGTTACAGCCCGGATGATTTCCGTGTGTTCGTCAACTGCCATCGTCAGAGCAAAGACATTGCAAACGGGGTTTCGAATTCGCTTGAAGGACGGAACGGGTGCGAGGACAGATATTCCTCACTTGGGGCAGGCGATCAGGGAACGGTATATGGCTACGCCACAAACGAAACTGAGGAAATGCTTCCTCTTCCGCTTGTGCTTGCACACAACATTTGCCAGGAAATCGATATTCAAAAGCGTGAGCATCGCCTTCGTGGTGTAATGCCCGATGGTAAAGCACAGGTCACAGTGGAATACGAAAACGGCAAAGCCAAGCGGATCAAAACGGTGGTTGTATCGGTTCAGCACTCGTGGAAGAAACCGATCGAAGAACTTGAAGATGAGATCTTAAACGATGTGCTTCCTGTCGCACTGTCTGTTTTTCCCGCCGATGAAAATACGGAAATTCTGATCAATCCTTCGGGATGTTTCAATATCGGTGGACCGGAAGCAGATACGGGACTCACCGGGCGAAAGATTATGGTGGACACCTATGGCGGTCTTGCAGCGCACGGCGGCGGAGCATTTTCCGGAAAGGATGCCACAAAAGTCGATCGTTCGGGTGCCTACATGGCAAGATACATTGCAAAGAATCTTGTAAAAGCAGGACTCGCCGACCGCTGTCAGGTCGGCATTTCGTATGCCATCGGGAAAGCAGAACCTCTTGCTGTTTCGGTTGAATCATTCGGGACATCAAACCTTTCGGATGAAGAACTCGCCGAGATAGTTACAAAGGTATTTGACCTTCGTCCTGCCGCAATCATTGAACAGTTCGACTTGAAAAAGCCGATTTACAAAAGGACTTCTGCATACGGACATTTCAATTCGGCAGACTTTCCGTGGGAGAAGACAGATAGAGTGAGCGAATTATTGACCTCAATAGGTTGAGCTTTTTCAACGAAAGGAGGTATCCGGGATCGCCTATCAATACAAAAAAGAAGATTGCAACTGCATCTACTGCCTGTATTATTCCAAAGGAAAATGCAAACTGCAGTGGTGCTGTTGCTATCAGGACAAAGTCCGCACGGGGTCCCCCTTCCCCGAAAACATGAAAGAAATCATAAAACGCAGAAAGGAGCAACATGATCAACTTAAAAATCAGAATCAATGTCGATGAGCAAACGTTCACTCTTCCGGTTGACACGCAGTTTGTTCCCGGCATTCCGGAAAAGGATCCGGTTGTCATGGTAACCGAAATCACCGAACCCGAGGAACTGAAGTATCTGGAAAGAGATGAGTGGAACATCGAAGAGCTTAACTTCCTTGCCAAACGCATGGAGAGTTTCGACAAGCGTGAACAATCGCAGTTTGATGCCGCCGTTTCCATCTTCCGTCCCAAAACGGTTGAAGCACTGATCAATTACACATATAATCTCCCGCGCTTCACGCTCATCTCCGATTTCAGTACCCCGAATGCAATCGGCGTCAGTCACATCCTGAACCGAAAGCAAGTGATGAGTCTTGATGAAATGTCATCCACCGACTTTGCAAAAATCGGCAAGGAACTCATGCAATCGGGCAAAGGAATCACGACACCTTACGGCGTGCTTTTTGTCAATGAGGACATCCCCTTTGAGCCTGTGTATGATGGCAGACATTTTCCCGAATATGATTATAAAGGATCGCTTGCCACCGTTGCTGTCTCCCGTAAAGGTGAAACCGAGTATTTGTATCTGCCATGTTCTATTCAGGATATCAATCACGCACTGTCAAAGCTCCCGGCAAAGACGTGGGGAGAATGTGAATGCTCACTGGAATCGTCAAATTTCCCTGCCGAAGATTGGAGTGAGAACAGCAAATCAATTCTCGCAAATGAAGGTGTCTATTGCTTGAATAATGCCTGTGAGGCTCTTCAAAGACTATATGACAAATCAGACTTCGAAAAGCTGTCGGCTGCGATGCAGATGGCTGATGTGGATGACAGTGAGTCGATTGTTGTCCTCGCCAATCAACTGAACAACTTTATCTATATACCGGATGCTGAAGACAAAGAGGATGTCGGCAGGTACTGGATCGATAATATTGTCGGATATGAATATGATGAAGCCCTCAAAAACTATATCGATTTTGCTTCGTTCGGAGAAGATGTCATAAATGAACACGATTGCAGTTTTCTTGACACGGGGGGATTTATTGCGCTTGAAGACGGTGTCAGTCTCAATCGTATGCTTGAAACAGCAAAAGCCGAAAGAAAGTTTTGCAAAAATACCACTCAACCGAAACCGGCGCCCGATGATAACGATCTTATCACCGGGCGTTTTTTCTTTCCCCTGAAGATCACGCTGAATCCGTATAACGAATACGGCGATGTGGATTGGGATGCTGCCGAAGACCTCGACGGAAGATTCTGCGATGGCTATGCGGACGAGATCAACGACCGTTTTGACAGGTACACCGAACGCGACGAGTGCGATATGATCGAATACTTTGACGAGAGCGATACCGCACGGGAAAAGATCCGATCTGCGAAATGGGGCTTTGAAAGCATTGACGGTGTTCTCTACGGCACGGTGACGGTGAAACTCACGGAGCAACTGACCGAAGATGAAGAAGACACCTTCAAAGAGTGGATTGTCGGTCAGAACGCTGACGGTCTCGGCGAAGGCTTTGAACAGCAGGACATTGAAGCCGACGAAGGAATTCTCAATGTTCACTTCTGGGACTCCACGGATGACTACTATGTCGAAAGCGAGGATGACTTCTACGAAAATCGCATCAATAACGGGATGGGAGGTATTTCGTAATGACGGAAGATAAGCGTATCGTTTGGACAAATATCGATCTTGATCCCGAAGATTGGTATGATGACCTCCGTGAGTTGTTCCCCAATCTTGACGAGAATGCTCTTTATGAAATAATGTGGTCGCTCAACGACGAATATCTGGATGACGAGAGAGCCAACTTCGATCTTTATGTGGGAAGCCCTATTCTTGTTCTTGCCGATCTCGGTTTATGGAACGGAAGGCACAGAGGTTACGGCGAGATCAAAAGCGGCAATCTCATGGACTGCCTGAAAACCGACTGCGAATATGCGGAGTGGTATGTAGACAAAGACGGCGAGTTTGCAAGTCGGAGGATTCATCATGACGGAACAAACTACTATCGTTACCGCAGATACCTTCCCGATACCACCGAAGACGAAATTGAAGTCCTGAAAGAAAAACTCTATGACGGAACAGCAACCGAAGACGACATCAACATGGTCACCGAACCTCTCGGTTCGCTTGTTGAAGCCGTATGCGGCTGGGAGCCATCCTATCAAATGCAGTAAAGGAGCATAAACAAATGAATGAATTTGCAAGACTCGGTGCCCTTGCCAAACGGCTGAGGGAAACATACAAGCGCGGAACAAGAATCGTGCTGAACCACATGGGCAGTGATCCGCGACCGATACCGGACGGAAGCCGCGGTACGGTTGTCGGCGTTGATGACATCGGCAGCATCATGGTGAAATGGGACTGCGGACGTGGACTCTCCCTCATTTACGGCGAGGACAGCTTCCGTCCGCTCACTCAGGAGGAAATCGCCGAGGAAAGCGCACCAAAGAAAACACGGGAATTTATCGGCAGACTGAACCGGGATGTTTTCCCGCAGGTCAGCACCGAAAAACTCCAAGCATTCGAAGACACAGGCGACACATGGTATGTCAAGTCTATCCTCAAAGCCATGCACGAAACCTTCTGCGAAGTGTATGACGGAGACTATATCGACGGGGATACAGAGTATGTCACCGTCCCTGCCGTGATCAAAGGAGCAAACGGCAAACTGTATGCGGGACTGGTCGACCTGGATGTTGCCTCCTCGGGAGAACACTGCGGATCGAGTATCCTCACACCTCTCGGCATGATCGAGCATGACGGAAGTAACCTGACCTCCGAGCAGGATGAACTGCTCCGCAAGATCATTCCCTACGAGTACTGGTACACGCCGTACATCGAAAGCGATCACCATGTGGATTTCGAAAACATTCCTCCCGAGGCGGAGGAAGTGCTTTCCTACGCAACCGGAGAGGATCTGTCGCAGAACGGAGGCATTCGCTATTGAGTGAAGAAAGAATCAAATATCTGGATATGTTCGCCGGCATCGGTGGGTTCCGCACGGGACTTACAAATGCCGGCGATCTTTTTTTGCCTGTAGGATGGTGTGAGATCGACCGTTTCTGCCAGAAAGCCTACAGAGCCTTATACGGAACAGGAGGTGAATACTTTTCAGATGACGCAACCAAGATCGACACCGACGAACTTCCCGACATCGACCTCATATGCGGCGGATTTCCTTGTCAGCCATTCTCCGTCAGCGGAAGGCGACGGGGATTTGACGACACAAGAGGTACGCTCTTTCATGAAATTGTGCGGGTGGCTGAATCCAAACGCCCTCAATATCTTCTGCTTGAAAACGTGCCGGGGCTTCTCAACCACAACGGCGGGAAGACCTTCGGCACTATCATCCGAGCGATACATGAGCTGGGGTATTGTCTTGAATGGTGCGTGCTTAACAGCGCGGATTTCGGCGTCCCCCAACAGAGAAAACGGGTGTATATTGTCGGATATCTTGATCCGAGACTGTCCGGCAAAATATTTCCTCTCAAAACGGGCGATGGAACAGCTCTTAAGCAGATCATTCCCGGCGGTCAGGGACAGCGGGTCTACTCCACAGACGGAAGCAGCACCTGTCTGACCTCACAGGGCGGCGGTTGGGGTGCCAAAACCGGACTCTACTTCATCGACATGAATGCCGATCCGAAGGTGACGCATGAAGCACGATGTATCACAGCACGGCAGGATTCCGGCATTTCCAACCGCAAGGGCGAGCATTCGGGCGTGATCGGGGCAAGAGCCGTTATAACCCCCGAACGGGAGTTTGTAAGGCAGATGGGCAGACGGATCAAAGAACCCGATGAAGCCATGTTCACCCTTACCGCACAGGACAAGCACGGCGTGACCTATGACGGTCTTGTCAGGCGGCTGATGCCGATTGAATGTTTCAGACTTCAGGGATTCTCCGACGAGCAGTTTCAGACGCTCGTCGATATCGGAATCCCCGAAACACAACTTTACAGGATTGCGGGCAACAGCGTGACGACCAATGTAGTTACCGCTGTTGCGACCAAACTGGCAAAAGAAATTCAAAATCTGAAAGGAGAAGAAAATGCCTAATCATGTAGAAAACCGACTGACCTTTGATTGCTCCCGGGAACGCCTTCAGGAAATCCTGACTGCCATTTCCCGTGATCAAGATAAGGAGGTCGACGGAAAATTCGGCGTCGGTACTTTTGACTTCGAAAAAGTCATACCGATGCCGGAAGATATCTACCGAGGAAATCTCGGTCCGGCAGAACGAGAGCTTTACGGCAAAAAGAACTGGTACGATTGGTCGGTCTGGAATTGGGGTACCAAGTGGAACAGCTACAGCAACCGCTTTAACGGAGATACGCTCTACTTCCACACAGCGTGGGCAGCTCCGCATCCGGTGATCGAAAAGCTGTCCGAACAGTTTCCGGACGTCCGGATTTCTCACCGATGGGCAGACGAAGATCTCGGATGCAACTGCGGAGAAAGAGATTATCAGGACGGAGAGATCGTATATGAGAATATCCCGGACGACCGGATGGTTGCCATGGATCTTGCGCTTTCCATATGGGATTATACACCCGAAGATCTTGATCTTGCACTGAATGCCGCCGGAACCGGATATATCAATACCGAAATGAAGGATTTCGAACTGATCGAACTGTTCGATAAGCCCGCCTTGTTTACCAACGAAAGACTCACGAAGGCGGATATTCCGAAAGGTCTGTATTGCTATGACTTGAGGACGAGCGATGACGGAGAGCGCTTTGCCACCATTGAGCCGAATGTGACGGTCAATCACGGCGGCAGTATCGTAACCTGCGATCCTCTCGATTTTAACGGCAAAGATCATATCGCCCTTGGCGAAGACACCGAACCCAACTTTACCGGACAGGAAGTATCCTTCGGTCAGTTTATGACCGGAGATTATGATAACAATATGACTCTGTCCTGACAAACAAAAAATACAGGGCTGTATTGCGAAAACAGGCACGCGATACAGCCCGTTTTCGCAATTCCCCGGAAAGGAATGCATGAACAGTTTTATGAGCTGGGTGGGCGGAAAGAAAGCCCTGCGTGACGAGATCGTCATCCGCCTCAATCGAAAATGCGACAGGTATGTCGAAGTTTTCGGCGGCGGTGGCTGGGTTCTCTTTCATAAACCTCCCGGCAAATTCGAGGTCTATAACGACTTTAACCCCAACCTCGCCAATCTTTATCGTTGTGTCCGAGAACACCCCAAAGAGTTGTGCGAGGAACTGCGGTACACCCTCAATTCACGGCTGGATTTTGAGTATATACGGACGGTACTGCATAGCAAGGCCGAGATACCGGATATCCGCCGTGCCGCCTGGTTCTACCAGATCATCCGGGAGAGCTATGCCTCGGGACTTGATTCCTTCGGCGCTCAACCGCACAGCATGTGGCGCAACTTTCCGCTGATCGATGCGGCTTCGGCAAGACTGCAGAATGTCGTGATCGAAAACAAGGATTTTGCCAAACTCATCAAGCAGTACGACAGACCGAACACGCTCTTTTACCTCGATCCGCCGTACTTTGAAACCGAGGACTACTACGAAGATGTCGGCTTTACCGAAGCGGATCATGTCAGACTGCGGGACGCACTGATGGGCATTCAGGGAAAGTTTCTGCTTTCCTATAACGACTGCCCGCGCATCAGAGAGCTGTATTCACAGCCCGGCATCTTCATTGAAGCCACAACAAGACTCTCCAATATCGCACAGCGGTATGATGCGGGCAAGCAATACCCCGAACTGCTGATCTCCAATTACAACACCTTTGAGGAAGGCGTCCTTGCCAAACAACTCACCCTGTTCGATAAGGACGAAAGCGAAGCCATACTAAAAGAAAGGAAAATCATATGGAACTGAATTTCAAACTTACCTACAACATTCCCGAAGAACTCATCAAGGCTCTCGGAATCAACGAAGATACGCTTTTCTGCACCTCTTACGAAGACGGAACGCTTTGCGTCGAGACTGTCAATGAGGAGGATGCGGAACTGATCGATGACATTCCGGCAGAGGCTACGGACACCTACCGCCTCGGTTATGGAGACGGATACCGTGACGGATATCATGCGGCAATGGATGAAACCGAACCGCCCACTGTCGTTTGCACCGATGAGGATGACTGCGACGACGAGGATTCCCCGTGTTACGACTGCTCGTATTACTGCCCGGAGTGTGGCTCCTGCACGAGAACGGAGGACGACTGCGATGAATAAGATCTTCAGGGTTCTCGGCAGAAAAGGAAATACCACCGTGCCGTTCGCCATTCGCATCAAATCCCGTTTCAAACCGGGGGATGTCATCTCTTACGAGATCAAGGATGCCGATACACTGATCCTGCACCGAGAAAAGGTCTGCGACCATTGCACCGAAGTACGCGAAAAGCCGAAGGAAGCGTCTCTGCTCGATGTCATCAACAGCCTGTCCGCTTCCGAACAGAAAGCGGTGCTTCGCTATCTCGCCAACAGGATCTCCTCCGGGGAGGACTTCTGATGTCATTCCTCTACCTTTACTCGCTCGACCAAGCCCGCCGGGAAGACGAGGTCATGCTGTGGAGAGATTCGCTCAGGGAGAATATCCGCTGTAAGGAAGCGATTGAAAAAGCCCTGTCGGAAAACTTTGACGGGATGCATCTCAAAGACGGTATCATTCCGCCCCTGGCGGAAGAATACGGCGTCGACCGCCTCACATGGGTTCTTGCCAACACGGTCAAAGAACACCCGGGGGATGGCAGATTCCGTCCCGAAAACAAGGAATGGGCAGGCACGATTTCCATCCCGAAGGACAGCCGCAATTACGAGTTTTCCGTGGGCAGTCATCCCGAAATCGTGAACGGTCTGATCAGCGACTACCGCAAATACCTTGCCGAGGTCGTCCGACAGTTTGGCGCAAGAGACTGCATCCCCGGAAGCACGCACGCCCGATACGAAAATCAACTCCTGATCCTCGATCCGTTCCTCCTCAATGAGGATTACAAGCACGGCGACTATCAGCTGTTTTATGCAAGATCGGGCAACGGCTGTGATGAGTCAAAAATCGGGCGGAAAGTATTCGGCGAATTCCTGAAGGACGGTGAGAAAACGAGTTTTTACAGAAACGATTTTCTCGGTATTGCCGATGAAAGAAAACTTCCCGAATGGGCAAGAGATCGCCTCGTTGAGATTCAAAATGCAGAAAAGAAAGAGACGAATATGGGAAACAGCCCCCGCACGATCACGATAACCGATCCGCTCGGAAACGAACTGCAGCTCCGCCCGCGCCTTGAACTGTATTCGGTCAAGGGGATTATGGGACAGGAAAAACACGGTCTTGCCATTGTGCTTGACACTGTGTCCGAAGAACTCGAGCAGTATGCAGTCCTGACCAAGTCCTTCGGCGAATTTATCGGGATGAAGGACTGCGCCTATATCGATCGGAACAACTGCCCGTTTGCGGATCAGCTTCTCGATCTCGGCATTGCCGAAAGCACGCCGATGGAGAGACAAAGCGGCTTTTGTTCCTATCCGCTCTGGCACTTCCGAGAGGAATTTCTAAGAGAGATCGGTCCCGAAAACTATGCGGCATATGCCGAAGAATACGGGCAGATGTCCGACGAACAGGACGAAGAATCCTTTCCCGATGACGAGGACGAAGGGATGGGCGGACTGTCATGAGAGTCAGGATTTATCAGATACAGAGCGAACGGGATAAAAAAAGACTCAAATTCTGTAGTTTCACTGAAACCGAACGCTTAGGCGGAATCGAACCGACGACCTATCAATGCGTGTATGCCGGCGATATTCAGGCAAAAAGCCTTGACGAAGTCTACTCCCATCTCAACGCAGGCAGAAAGCCGACGACTTATCAGGGACATTCGCTGTCCGTGTCAGATGTTGTTGAAGTGATCGACGATATCCACGAAGTTTACCATACTGCCCTTACCGAAAAGGGCTTTTACTTCTGCGATAGTATCGGCTGGAAGAAGGTAGACTTTGACGCATCCCGGACGGAGCCGATGAAAGGGGTTCGTGTGCTGATGATTCAACCGCACCGAAAACCGATCGAAACGCGCGTCATCGACAGGCTCGACTGTTGGCAAAGAGCCGTCAGCGATCATGGTGAGGATGCTCTCATGGAGGTAATCTCGCCTTTTGATGACAATGCAGTTGTCGTTTGCAACGAAGAATCCAAAATATAACGGCATGGAGGGCAACCGCAGACTGTACGGCGATGTCATCGCCGGACCGCTGTTCCTTGTCGGTGACGACGGATGCGGAGGTTTTTGTGACCTGACCGACAGGCAGATCCGGGAGTACGGCGAACAGTTTGCCGAGCCGGAGGACATCAGCCCGGAAGAAGTTGAGAAAGCCCTCCGCTTCGACTTCTACGGTCTGTAACCACAATAAAAGACGGGAGATGTGCCAAAAACGCATCTCCCGTTTTTTATAGATTCAAACTCAACGAAAGGAGGACCCCCAATGGCAACAGGAAAGAAAGGCGGGGCAAAGATGGCATCCGACGCTGAACGGCTTGACCAGGAAAGCGGTGTGGATCGCAAGCAGGAGAACCCTTATGCGATCAAAGTCCGCATGGACAGGCTTTTTACCGATGACTCGCAAAAGCTCAAGGCGATTGCGAGCATCACCCTCGGCGAATTCGCAGTTCACGGCTTTAAGGTTTGGGAGAAGGACAATAAAACCTTCATCACCATGCCGCAATCCGCACACAAGGATGCCGAAGGAAAAACGGTCTATGATGACCTCTTCCACCCCATCACCGCAGGCTCAAGGGCAGCTCTTGTCGGACTGATCTCCCAAGAATACGACAATGCCCTGAAGCAGCACCAATCTGCCGCAGTGGAATCTGCGCCCACTCCGTCAGAAGAAGCACCCGTGCAGAAAATGTAATCCAAGCAAAAAAATCAAATCTCAAAAAAAGAAAGGTAACACAAAACATGAAAAAACTCTTTCACTCCATCCGTAACAAGGTCAATTCCATCCGCACTTCCGCCAAGACCGCCCTTACCTCCAAGGCAGGCGAAGGCTACATCGACACCGGTGTCAAGATCATCATCGGTGTGGTTATCGGCGGAGTCATTCTTGCAGGACTCTATGCGCTCTTCAATACGACCATCATCCCGACTCTCGGCACCAAGATCTCCGAGATGTTCAACTACGGCGCCTGATTTCAAATCACCAACAACTCAAATACAGAAAGGTTAAAAAGGTCATATCACATGAAAAAGTTCTTCAATTCCATTCGTAACAAGGTAAACTCCATCGCCATCTCCACCAAGACTGCCCTTACCTCCAAGGCGGGCGAAGGCTACATCGATACCGGTGTCAAGATCATCATCGGCGTTGTTGTCGGCGGAGTGATTCTCGCAGGACTCTACGCACTCTTCAACACGACCATTATCCCGAACCTCACAACCAAGATCGGGAATATGTTCAACTACTCCGGTACTTAATCGGAACCCCATCTCCCTCCGACGGTTTTTCCGTCGGAGGGGCATGAATGCATCAAATTGAGTGAATAATCTGTTGCTTTTTCGGGAAACCTATTGACATTGTGTCGGTATGCCGATATAATATATATGGGTGATGAAGATGAGTATCAACGAAATTCTTACCGAAAACGGTATGACAAAATACAGACTCGCCAAACTCAGTGGCGTTCCGCACGCAACACTGAACGATATATGCAGCGGTAAAACACGCATCGAGAAATGTTCGGGAGAAACCTTATACAAGCTGGCAAAGGTGCTTTCCGTGCCGATGGAAACCTTACTGGAATCGGCAATGACGGAGCAGACCGCCGAGAGCAGAATGGAGCAAAGCTATGAATACGGCTTGCCCGGTTATCTGCAAAAGGATCTTGACGCATATAAAGAGGCACTGAAGAACGGATCGACACTGATGGATTGCCTTTGGGGAGAACTGTACGGAAGCATCAATGATGCCGAGATTAGTGACGGAGCAATTACGCCCGAACACGCAGATTATCTCAGACAAAAGTATTTATGGGGGAGGGCTGTATGACAGACAGAATTGATTTTACTTCCTGCCGAAGGTTACTCGGCAAGGCATATAACGGTGCGAACGGGAAAAAGATTGCCGTTGAATATGATGGCAGACAGTATATGCTGAAATTCCCTCCGTCAGGCGTACAAAAGCCGACAGATCTTTCTTACACCAACAGTTGCATCAGTGAGCATCTCGGAAGCAGTATTTTCAATATGCTCGGGATTTCCGCACAATACACACTGCTCGGTGTTTTTACGGTAAACGGCAAAGAAAAAGTGGTATGTGCGTGTGGTGATTTTACCGCAGACGGAAAGACGCTGTATGACTTTTGCTCAGTCAAAAACACAGTGATCGACTCTGAACATGGTGGCAGCGGAACAGAACTGTCGGACATTCTGGAATCCATCGAAAAGCAACAGTTTGTAAATCCCGAAAAACTGCTTGAACACTTCTGGAATGTATTTGTCGTGGATGCATTGCTCGGCAATTTTGACCGCCATAACGGGAACTGGGGATTCCTTTACGACAGCAAAACCGATACGGCAGAAATCGCTCCGATTTTTGACTGCGGAAGCTGTCTTCTCCCTCAGGCGGATGAAAAGGTTATGCGTAATGTCCTTAATAACGAGGATGAGCTGAATGCACGCATCTACCGTTTCCCGACATCAGCAGTGAAACTGGACGGGCAGAAGATTAACTACTATGATTTTCTCATGTCCGGTGAATATGACGATTGTGATGAAGCAATCGTGCGTATCGTTCCGAGAATTGACATGGAAAAGATCGAGCAGTTGATCAACGAAACACCGTATATCACCGACCTGCAAAAGGATTTTTACAAGGCATATATCAATGCCCGGTATGAAAAAATCTTGTTGCCGGCATATGAGCAAGTATCTTCTCAAGGATTCAGTCAGTCTTTTTAAAATTGAACAATCCCTAAAGCAAAGGCATCGCCGAAAAAGCGGTGCCTTTGCTTTTTCTTTGCCCAAATCATTACGCAAGCTATGAAAGGAGTAACGATAATCAAATGATGATACAACCAATACCCGTAACGCCGGTGCTTCCGGTTATGCCATGGGTGACGCTTGCGGAAAATATTCCGCTCAAAGTGACGCTTCAAGTCCTTGCGGCGCTTCTGTTTATCGGAAGTGCACTGTTTCTCGGATGGAAGTTCACACAGGTGCTTCAAGGGAGGCACTATCGATCAAACCTTGCCGTAAATCTTGTCCTGTCAGGTCTCGCCGCGCTTGCGCTCTTTCTGCGTTACGGCATGACAGTCACAATCCTTGCAGGGCTGTACCTGTTCTTTATCCTTCTGTTCGCCTCGTGGTCGGATCTGACATACCATGAGGTGCCGGATTGGGTTTGGCTGTGTCTGCTCCCGATTGCCATTATGCGTATTCCGACCATCGGTGTCGGCTCCATGGTGCTTGGAGCGTTTGTGGTACTGATCCCGCAGCTGGCACTTGCCGTCCTTCCGCCGCACCGAACGCTCGGCGGTGCCGATATGAAACTCTCCGTCTGCAGTGCTATGATCCTCGGGTTCTCCCGCGGTGTCGGAGCATATCTTGTCGGTCTGCTTGCTGCGGTCATTTTTATGAGTATCTATAACAAAGTTAAGGTCAGATGCCGCAAAGTCCCCTTTGCGCTGATTCCGTTTCTGGCGGGCGCAACATTTGCGGCATTTCTGATCTGATCAAAAACACAGAAAGGACAGGATTATGAGAAAGAATAAAAAATCCATCGGCTCTCATGCCCTTGGTAACCGAACCGTCATCGGCATCATCTGCATTGTTGCGGCACTTGCCATCTGCTTCGGGATTGCGCCGGTGGTCAACAAACTGAGAGACGGTAAAACCGCCGTTGTCAGAGTTGTCAGGACGGTTGAAAAAGGCAGTCCGATCACCGATGCGGATATCGAGATCGCAGATGTCGGAAGCTACAATCTCACGGACGGTCTGCTCAAAAACAAGGATGATGTCATCGGCAAACACGCCGCCTGCGATCTGTTTCCGGGCGACTATATTTCGCCCGCCAAGCTGACCGACAAGACCGAATCCGCAGGCAATCTGCTGGAATCCCTGAAGGAAGGCAAAAAAGCCATATCGGTCACCATCGGCAGTTTCGCCATGGGGCTTTCGGGCAAACTCGAAACCGGCGACATCGTGTCTGCGGTCATTTACGATTCCACCGAAAACCGATGCTTTACACCGCCCGAACTCCGGTATGTGAAGGTCATCACCTCCACCACCTCGCAGGGCATTGACAAGGCAGAAGTTGCCGACAGCGCACAGCCTGTTACCGTGACACTGCTTGTAAATGACGCACAGGCGGAACTGCTTGCCCTTTACGAGCGGACCGGCAATATTCACTTCGTTCTGGAATTCAGGGGTGATGCGTCGACAGCTCAGAAATATCTTGATGCGCAGGCGGCGTATCTTGACAAGGCGGGTGACTGATATGCGTCACGAAAAAGCAAAGATCATTGCGATATGGGGATCTCCCCATTCCGGCAAAACGACTTTTGCAACCAAGCTTGCGACTGCCATTTACGATAACTATCAGGCAACGGTCATTGTGCTGTATACCGACCTTGAAACGCCGACGCTCCCCGTAATCTTCCCGAACGAAAAAAGCGAAAGCCTCGGCTCTGTCGGGATTCCGCTTTCCAAGACCGAGATCGATACCGACGATGTCATCAAAAACCTCGTTACGATCAAGGAACGGCAGAACTTCGGCTTCCTCGGTTTTCGTGCGGGCGAAAACAAATTTACCTATCCCCGCCATGGAAAAGCCAAAGCCGAAGAACTCTATAGGGCGCTCGGAATGCTTGCCGATTATGTGATTGTGGATTGCACATCAAACCTTGAAAACAATGTCCTCTCTTCGGTTGCGGTCGAACAGGCAGATCAGATCATCCGCCTTGCGTCTCCCGACCTTTCCGCCATCAGCTTCTTTCTCTCGCAGAAGGGCGTGTATGAAGACGCAAAGTACCGTATGGAGGAACACTTCATCGGGCTGAACACACCGAATGCCGATGCATATATGCCGGTTGAGGAAGCACGAAGCCATCTGAAGGATGTTGCGTTTACCGTCCCGTACAGTCAGCTCATAAAAGAACAACTGCAGAAAGGAAGCCTGTACGCACCGGCAAAGGACAAACACTTTGATTCCCGTATGAAGGAGATCGCCGGAAAGGTGGTGGAATATGAAGCACAGTGACCTTTGGAGTGTTCTTGCTAAGACACAGCAGTACATTTCCAAATACTATGCCTCCGCCCTGACCGATGAGAGCAAACACGATCAGCTGAAATCGTATATCGAAAAGTATATCCTGGACGAAGGCTTCCTTGTCGACGGATTTACGGACGAGAAGCTGATCGACCGCCTTTACTCCGAAATGGTGGAATACTCGGTCTTAACTCCGTATCTCGGCTCTCCCGACATCGACGAGATCAATGTCAACTCCTGGGATGATATCGTCATCACATGGTCGGACGGGCATCTGGAAAAGCTCGAAGAACATTTCCACACGCCCGGTCATGCCGTGGATATTGTCAAGCGACTGCTCCATCACAGTGGCATGATTATCGACAATGCCACACCGATCGCCCAGGGACACCTGCCGAACAATACCCGTATTACCGCAATCAAAAGTCCCGTTGTGGATGACGATTGCGGTATTTCCGTTTCCATCCGTCTGTTGCATCCGCAAAGAGTGGACAGAAAGTGCCTCATCGACAGCGGAATGGCAAACGAAGAAATGGTTGCATTTCTCGAAATGTGCATCCGATACGGCGTCAGTCTTGTGGTTGCCGGACGAACCTCTTCGGGCAAAACAACGCTTCTCAATGCACTGCTCGGAAGCATTCCCGATGACAAGCGTATCTACACCATCGAAAGCGGGGCAAGAGAGCTGTTCCTTGTCAAGCGAAACCGCTTTGGCGAGGTGCAGAACAATGTGGTGCATACGCTCTCCCGTCCGAGCGAGAATGAAGCCTATGACATTTCACAGGAAAACCTTGTAGTGGCGGCACTCCGTTTCGATCCTGATATTGTTGTCGTCGGAGAGATTCGCGATGCCGAAGCAAATTCCGCCGTGGAAGCATCCCTGACGGGACATACGGTCGTGACGACTGTCCATTCCGGACCTGCGGAATCGGCGCACGGGAGGATCTCGCTCCTTTGTCAGAGACGATTTCAGCTTGGCATGGAGGTCAGTCTTTCGCAGGCAAGACAGGCATTTCCCCTTGTTGTCTTTGCACACAAGTGCGAGGACAACACGAGAAAGATCATGGACATCTCGGAATGTGCCGTGTCACCCGAAGGCAGACCGGAATACCGATGCCTTTATCGTTACAACATCACGGAAAACGAATACAAAGACGGGAAATTCAGTATCAAAGGCGGGTTTGAAAAAGTCAATCTGCCTTCCGCACATCTCCGGACTCTGCTTACGAGAGGCGGTGTGCCGAGAGAGGTGCTGAACCGTTTCCTCGGAAAGGAGTGTGAGAAATGACCGTTATTTATCTCTTATGTTTTCTCTTGATTACAGTCGGAGCGATCCTTCTGCTCGGGCTGACTCCCGAAAAAATCTCCGAAGATCTGATGCGCTTTGCCGCACCGGAGCAGACCTTGCGGGACAAGGTTCTGACCGCAAACGGCAAAAAGAAAACACGAAAACTGACCGCATCGCTGAATCGCATTCGGGACGCTTTGGAATCGACCGGAAAAGGAAACCGATTTACAATCGCCTGCGCCGCATCGCTCGGACTGATGATCGTGGGATGCGTGGTGGCGGTTGCCATCGACAACCTGCTCCTGATCCCCGTTTTCGCCGTTGCCTTCGCTCTCATCCCATTTGCATTTGCCAAAAGAACCGTCAACTATTACGACAATCATGTGTCGGACGAACTGGAAACGGCACTCTCGATTATCACGACATCCTATGTCCGTTCGGACGATATTGTAACGGCGGTCAGGGAGAATGTGCAGTATCTCAAACCACCCGTGCGGGATATCTTTGCAGGCTTTGTTGCAGAAAATGCGATGATCTCCGCCAATGTCAAACAGTCCATCAAACACCTCCGTGAAAAAGTGAAGAATACCGTCTTCAAGGAATGGTGTGATACGCTGATCGCCTGTCAGGACGACAGAACGCTCAAGGACACACTGATGCCTGTCGTGGCAAAGCTGACGGATATCAGACTTGCAAACAACGAGATCAAAGGGCTTTTGTTTGCGGCAAGAACCGAATACTTCATGATGGCGGGGATGGTGGTGGCGAACATCCCACTGCTGTATGTCCTCAATCGGGACTGGTACAACGCCCTGATGTATACCGCCCTCGGAAAAGCGGTCATGGCGATCTGTGCCTGTGCCATCCTTGTCACGGCTTTGTTGATGTTCCGATACACAAAGCCGATCGAATACAGAAAGTGAGGTGCGGAATATGTGGATCGTGATTATAACGGCACTGCTTGCGGCAGTCGGTCTTGCGCTGATCTTGTCTGACGCATTCCGCGTCCCGACCTATGCCGTGGCAAAGGCTACGCACAATCTCGGCAAACGGCAGAACAGAAAAACCAATCCGCTCGAACTTTGGCTTCGTGAAGTGGCAAATTGGCTGTCGGGAAAACTCCGCCTAAATGAGTACAAACGACTTCAGCTTGAAGCCGATCTCAAAACGGCGGACATCAATATGACACCCGAAATGTACACGGCGAATGCCATCGTCAAGGCGGGATTTATTGCTTTGTTTGGCGTTCCGCTTCTGTTTTTCTCAAAGCTTCTTGCACTTCTGGTTCTCGGCATTGCCGCCTTCCTCTACTATTTTGAGATCCGCAAGGTCGGCAAAGCAATCAGGGAGCGCAGAAAGAAGATCGAATACGAACTGCCGAGACTGGTTGCAAACATCGAAAAGACACTGGTTCACAGTCGGGATGTTCTTGCCATTCTGGATGCCTACAAAGAAACGGCAGGATCGGAACTGAAGCGAGAACTGGAAATCACTGTTGCGGATATGCGTTCGGGTAACTACGAGGTGGCACTGACAAGATTGGAAGCCCGGGTCGGCTCAACCATGATGAGCGACGTGACGAGAGGTCTGATTGGGGTGATCCGAGGCGATGAAACAAGCGTGTATTGGGGTTCGCTCGTGCTGAAGTTTTCGGACTATCAAAGGCAGAATCTCAAAACGGAAGCCTCCAAAGCACCGAAGAAGGTGCGGAAACTTTCCATGGTACTGCTCATTTGCTTTATGCTTGTGTATGTGGCAGTCATCGGCGAGGTGCTTCTGTCATCGCTGGGAGGGCTGTTCGGATGAAAAAACTGAAACAATTCTTCAAAAGCAGGTTTGGCGAAGGTTATGTCGATGTGGCGGTCACGATTCTGATCGTCGCATTCGTTCTTGTCTTTGCCGTCAATGTTGTCTCTCTTGTGGCGCTGAATCAGAATATCAAGACAGCGGCGGATCAGCTGACCGATTATGCGGCGATGAAAGGAACGGTATCCGTTGACGAATATGCCCGAGAGCTGAAAGAAAAAATCGGGGTCGACTTTTCCTATTCCTTTGACGGAAGTGAGACACTGGATTCCACGGGAAAGGTGCAGCTTGGTGACCGAATCGTCTGTACGCTGACCTATCACCTGCGAATTCTCGGGTTCGGAGAAGTCTCACATCCCATCAGCGTCAAAGCGTCGTCGAGCGGACTGTCGCAGGTCTACTGGAAGTGAGGCGGCTATGAAAATACTTCGTAACAGGGACGGGATTGCTTACATTTATGTTTGCATTATCGTCCTTTTTGTTTCGGTTCTTTTGTCCGTCATCGTGCTTTATATGGGACTTATGAGCCAGGTTCAGATTCAGAAACGGGAAGTTCAGCAGAAGCTCGACAGTTATCTTGCGGAGTACGCAACCAAGGCGTTCGATGCCATCAAACAGGGCGAACCTTATGAATCGTACATCGACTATGCCGAATTCAAGGGCGGGGTGTATCAGAAAATGGGATTCCCGACATCGGATGCGACTGTTTATCGCTATGACAACGGCAACTGCACCATGACAAGACCGACCGTCACCGTTCTGCGCGGGGACGGTTTCGGTTTGACACTCCGCTATACCGCCATCTTCCCGATCCGGTGGAATGGCAAAACCTATCAAAGTCTTAAAGTCCCGATTACGGTCTCAAGTTACTACAAATTCAAGTGAAAGGAGCTTGTATGAGTAAGAAAACAACTACGATTACGATGGTGATCGTCGCACTTGTCACACTGGCAATTGTTGCGACGGTCATTATTTTTGCCGTGAAGAACGGCAAACAGCCGGAGGACACAGTGGAACCTTCGACTGACATCACCACTTCCCCGGAAAAGCCGGATGATCCCGATCCTGTAATCCCTCCGATTGATTCGGATAGCGGAACGGAAACGGACAAGCCGGAGGATAGCAAGCCCGGTACCGGGGATGTCCACATCGATGTCGAACAGCCTGTCGATGGCAGGCGGGATGACAAGCCCGGTATTGACGGCGATGTCGCGGTCATTCCGGGGGTTAAGGAGGATAGCAAATGAAGAAAAACGCAATCAGAATTCTGTCGCTCCTACTTGTGGTCATGACGCTTGTCGGGGTGGCTTCGCTTCCGGTGTCTGCGTCAATCGGATATCCGATGAACTACACCATTTACTACAAGACAGGAGGAAAAATTCTCGGACAATTCAGTGGCTCATGCGATGGGACAGAGAGAAATAACGTCCGAGTTCCATCACCGTCTTATGCCGGATATGCACTTTCCAACTATAAGGATTCTACAGTGACCGGCTCTATGATCTCATGGAATTTTCCGGCTTCAAACTATGTCCGTCACGGCACGGGAAGTTATACCGTTTACTACGAACCCGCCTATACTGCGACGGTTCGGTTTTTGTATGGCGACAGCGGACGCTCGGCGGCAGGGGACAAAACCGCAACGGGTAAAAAGGGAGATCAGTATTATATCTCATCTCCGCGAATCACCGGCTATACGCCCAATAAGTATTCCGTTACCGGATACTTTCCAAGTGGGGATGTTTCCGATACCGTCTATTATTACGAAAACACCTATGCTATTGCGTATAACGCAAATGGCGGCAGCGGCGCTCCCGCAAATCAGGTCAAGTCACATTTCACACCGTTGAAACTTTCCACGCAAAAACCAAGAAGAACAGGCTACACCTTTCTCGGATGGAGCACGAGTTCAACCGCAACGACCGCCACGTATTCACCGGGAGACACCTACACCAATAATGGTCGTGTTACTCTTTATGCAGTCTGGGCTTCCAAAACTTATACCATTTCATACGACGCAAACGGTGGCGGCGGTGCGCCCGGATCGCAGAGAAAAACTCATGATATAAAAATACTGATTCCTACGGTAGAACCGGTAAGAAACGGATATACCTTTCTCGGATGGGGAGTGAGTAAAACCAGCACCAGCCCGACGTATCAGCCCGGCGAGTGGTATTACTCCAATATCAGTCGTACTCTCTATGCTGTTTGGCAGAAAAACGCGCCGACCTCCTATACAGTAAGTTATGACGCAAACGGAGGCAGTGGTGCGCCCGGAAGTCAGACCAAGACGCAGGATGCCACTCTCACGCTTTCAAGCACAAAGCCCACGAGAAGCGGTTACACTTTTCTTGGATGGGCAACTTCTGCGAGTGCAACAAGTGCAACCTATCAGCCGGGGGGCAGTTATACGGCAAACGCAAGTGTCACGTTATACGCAGTGTGGTCGTGTAACCATGCGTCCACAAAAACCGTTTGGGACACAGGCTGCAAATGGAGAAAAGTCTGCAACAATTGCGGCGTGACGGTTTCGTCCGGCACCACGCACGGCCCGTACACTTATGGCGATTGGGTATTTTACAGTGGCAGTCAGCATAGTAGGTACAAAACCTGTATTCACGGCGACTATACCACCACAGAATACGCAAGTCATAATACTTCCAACCGTTACGAGCAGTATTCCGCAAGTCAGCATAAGCGTTATTCTTATTGTGCTGACTGTAATTCGACCATTGGATCGGTGAGCTATGAAGGTCACACTTTCACAAACTCAACATCAAACGGACAGGTTGTATCGACCTGCAAACTTTGCGGATACACTAAGACTTCGGCGCAGACCTACACCATAAGTTACAACGCCAATGGGGGTTCCAATGTGCCTGCTTCGCAGACCAAGGTTCATGGGGTGACACTGACGCTTTCCTCAACTATTCCGCACAGAGTCAACTACGAATTTCTCGGATGGTCAACAAGCAGTTCTGCGACTACGGCAACCTACACCGCAGGAGGAAGCTATACGGGCAACTCGTCTGTAATTCTCTATGCGGTCTGGAAGTACAAGCCCGCAACCTATACGGTCAGTTACGATGCTAACGGTGGCGGGAACACTCCTGCAAGTCAGACCAAGACTTACAATGTAACACTTACCCTGACAACCTTGATTCCGACAAGGCGAAATTACAGTTTTGTCGGCTGGTCGAAAGACCGAAACGCTACTTCGGCAAGCTATTCAGCCGGTGGCAGTTATACAGATAACGCTGATGTAACGCTGTATGCGGTTTGGCAGTACAACCCCGAAACCTACACCATTCGGTACGATGCCAACGGCGGCACAGGCGCTCCTGCAAGACAAACCAAAATCTACGGAGTTTCGCTGACACTCTCTGCGGTCAAGCCCACAAGAGCCGGATATGAATTTTTGGGGTGGGCGACATCAAGAAATGCGACGACATCGGAATATGCACCGGGTGAACGGTACACGGACGAAGCAGGCGTGACACTTTATGCCGTCTGGCGTTATATCCCCAAGACTTATGAGGTAAAGTACGATGCCAACGGCGGCGGTAACGCCCCTGCAAGTCAGACAAAGACCGAGGATGTCACATTGATCCTGACTTCTACAATCCCCACAAGGTACGGCTACACCTTCAAGGGTTGGGCAACCACTCCGACGGCAACAAAGGCAACCTATCAGGCAGGCGGAAGCTATACCGCAAATGAGAGTGTGACCTTGTATGCTGTATGGGAGATTAACACCTATACCGTTTCTTTCAATGCCAATGGTGGTTCTGATGCTCCAAATCCGCAGAAAAAGACGCACGGGCAGAATCTCATTTTGACGGTTGCAGTTCCCACAAGAACGAATCATGTATTCCTCGGATGGGCAACCGACAGCGCATCGAAGTCTGTCGCTTACGCTCCCGGCGCAACCTACACCGCCGAAGAAGATGTGACGCTCTATGCTGTATGGCAAGAGAGAAACTATGACTTTTCCGTCAGCGATCTCACGGTGACACCGGACGAGA
>ULKR01008960.1_pt1 | contig 26992 bp, 30 predicted proteins | sample 1951181 | NCBI WGS metagenome assembly ULKR01 (sample SAMEA4835503, study PRJEB28245) | human gut metagenome | biome: gut microbiome; material: fecal sample | place: Denmark | collected 2008 | reverse complement strand
AATAATTTGCGCATTAAATCCATTTTCTGATATATCTTCAATATTTTTCAATGTATTATGCAATCCGATAATTCCCAATATAGAGACCAAAGTTAGTACACTTGATAAGCCAAAGAAAGATAGAAATATTTTAATACTATTTATTGATATTCCTCCCCAATGGAGATAATTATAGTTATCCGAAAGTTGCCTGAGTATTACCAATATAAATAATGGTAAATATGAAGATACGAATAAAGCAAATTTAGCTCCTTTCTTTAAATCGTTATTCTTATATCTCATACGTTTCGTTTTTCAAAAAATATCCTCCAGTTTTAGGCGCACCTCTAAACTCTATCAAGTTTTTATCTTGTAAAACCTTGATATATCGCATAGTCGTTCTTAAACTCTTGTTGATATGCTTGCTGATTTCAGAAGCATTCAAACCGGGAGTGGTTGCCAGCAGATTGAGAATAGCTTGTTCATTCTCGTTTATTGTATCATTTACTATGTCATTTACTCTGCCATTTACTGTGTCATAGTTGGCAGAGTTAGTGATTTTACGTTTGAACACTGCTGTAAACATCCCCTCTGTGTGAAATTCCGGTTCGGGCAGATTCGCTTCTCTCATGGCTTCCTGCATACGAGGAATACCGGATGCAACTCTTTCAACCAAGTGCATACGGGTAAATAAACCAAAAATTAGCGGATTACGTGTCATGCTTTTATGCCCGAAATCTTTAGCCACAACAGGCAGAAGTCCTCCGGGATTGGAAATCTCTACCCGGTCGTCAAACATTTCTATCATAATGCTTGCGCCTTGTTCGTAATAATCACGGTGCGACAGGGCATTTATAATGGCTTCTTTAAATACGGTCAGAGGTATTTCCCAGATTTCCTCTCTTGGTCCTGCACCCTTTATTTTATAAGCTACTTGCAGTTTGCTTTCCAGCCAAGACATAGCCTGTAAATATTGTTGGTACAATGAACCTCCGAAAGTTTTATCATCTATAATATAGACTTTATTTGTTCCCTTGAAAAGAACACATCTTGTAACAGCATGTGGAAACTTGCGTTCAGGTTGTTTGCCGAAGAACATCGCTGCTCCATTCTTTGCCGTTCCGCTCTCAGTAAACAGTTCCAAGTTCTCAAAAATTTGTTTGTCGGGTGTGGACGAACTTAGTTTGGCTTCCGTTCGGAAACTCTTTATCATCTGTTCGTCTGCATCCGTGTAAATATTGAACCAATGGCAGGGTATATGGTCAAAAAAGATTTTGTTACACTCCTGAAAGAAGCTGCGCATTTCTTCGGCTGTGCGAAGTTTCTGTGAGTTTGCCCCCTCACGCACATAGATAGAACCGGAAAATATATAAGGTTTATCCTTGCCGGACGGAACATCAATCACCCAAACAGTTTTATCTCCAATATTTATGGAATACAATTCACAGTGGAGTGCAGGAGATATTTCGCTGATAGAACCTTGAATGGCAGAACGCTTATCGTTTTCTAAGTTAGTATCTACCACTTGTCCGTTATCATCTACTCCAATAAGCAAATATCCTCCGTTTGCATTGGCAAAAGCACATATTTCTTCTGTCAGTTCACGAACCTTTGAAGGAACACGAACCTTAAATTCCACATTGTAGCCTTCTCCACTATCAATGAGTGATTGTATGTTTTCTGTATTTAACATGAACTTTTATAATAGTGCCACAAAAATAGTTATTTGTTACGATTGTAAGTTGTTAGTTTCATTTTATTTATGGCAAAACATTCCTCTTTTCGCTTTTATCAATACTGTATTTATTGAACAAACCCAGTCTTTGAGCGAAGTTGACAGCTTCAATCGAATTGTTAGCTTTTAATTTTTGTAATATATTCTGTCTATGACTATTCACTGTATTGATACTAACTTTCAATGTTTCTGCTATCTCTTTACTCAATAAGCCTTTCTTCATAAATCGTAAAACTTCTAATTCCCGGTTTGTCAAAGGTTCATCCAGTGTATCAGATAAATCTATAAATATCTGTTCTCCAGTTTTAAAGTTATATAGGTGGCTTTTAATAATTTCCGATTCATGGCTTGCATCAACATCAATAACCGATAGCATAAGCCAAATATTTCCTGATTTATCTAACTCAAGAACTTGTTCTTGCTCTATTATGCGTATATATTCACCCCGTATATTTCTTATCCTCATTTCATGAATGGCTTTGTAGCTCTTTTTTTCTTCATTGGAGAATGAACGCAATATCGAATAGATTTTCTTTCTTACAAGTAACCCATAATCTATATCGTCCGGATGTATAACCTCAATAACTGGCTGATGTCCATGAATAAACAACCTACGGGAGTCAAGCCCATATAGTTTAGGAATATTATCAGAAACAAAAACGAATTTATTAGTGTAGCAATCAAATACCAATACGATACTATGTGTAACTTCTGAAAGTTTAATCCAGTCATTTTTCCTCTTTTCAAGAATGGAATAATCAATTTCATCGAACTCTATGCTTGATGTTGGCAGTATATTTATGACTTTCTTTTCTATTTCACTAATTATCATGCTTGCTATGACATTTATTGTTAGATAGTTAGGTTACATCTCATTATAAATGACTATTGTCCTTAGAGTATCTTGCATCTAACTTTGCACAAAGTTAATAAAAAGAGCATAAGTGTAAGGTAAATAGATGTTTAATGTTTTAATTATTCCTATATGATAAAAAAGATTTGTTTAGTGACACGGAGAGGTAAAAGAGTTATGGGTCGCAAAGTTGTAGTGACATCAGTATTTGAAACTGACATTGAAAATATTTGGTGCAAGATTCAAGATCTTGAAACGCTAAGAGAAATTTGTAAACCCAAAGCAAGTTTTATATCTTATGGCAATATTCCTCCTGTTTGGAAAGAGGGGGAAACATTTTATTTTAAGATGTTTCTTCATCGATTTATTCCTATTGGAAAACATACAATCAACGTAATTAAGATTGATAAAAAATCAAGAGAAATAGTTTCAAATGAGTATAATAACAGAGTAACTATATGGAATCATTATATTCAAATGGAAAAGATTACCGAAAATGTTACAAAATATACCGATAGTGTTGAATTGTATGCTGGTTATTTAACCCCGCTTCTTGCTTGGTGGACTCTTTATTTTTATAAACACAGACAAAAGAAATGGCAGAAAATCGCAAAGAACTTATAAAATGTTCACGATAGCTACTTAAGTTAATTATGGCAAACTGGAATTTAGCAGAAAAACAGATATATAAATTATTAAAACATCCTTTCCAAAAGGAAAAATCTGATATAGAATCTATTACTGCTGCATATCTTGAATTTGTAGAAGAATTATTCGATTACCTTAATAAAGAAAATGATAACAAAACACGTATTAGGCAATTAAATATGAGTTATATAGATTTTGGTACAATTAAGGCTTTAGAAGAAACTTCACCTACGGAAAATAGCAAGTTAAAAATTATATATCTTGACAAACTGTTATCTTTAATAAATATGGAGCAAGAACTAATCTATCGGCAAATGGAATACCCCCAATTTTTCATTAATATTGAATCAGATTGGAAATCTCCCTTTTATTTAAACAGTGAGGTAATTAAAATTATAGATATAATGGAATTAGTTTGTGGTATTTTTTATATCAAAGATGGTATTATTCGCATTGATAACAAAGATATTTTTCTAAGTGATATATCACATATTTTTGAGAAAATGTTTAATATCAGTTTTGGTGATATATACAAAAAAGAAATAGCAGTTATTAAACGAAAACCTACTAAAATCACAGATTTTTTAGATAGGTTGAAATTAGCTATTATTAAAAAGAGTAAAGACAATGGCTACGATTATTTTTAAATATTTTTATTTGATAATCAATGAGATATAAATAATTTATAGGGGAGTGGATGTACCATTCCCTTATTTTCTTTGCTCTCGTTTTCTGAACTTTGCTTCATCAATCGATTGACAAACAATAATGTATAATCAGAAAAATGAAGCAATCATGTATATAGACAATGACGATTTCAGCGTATGGATGCAGAAGCTGTACGCCAAACTGGAAGAACTCTGCAAGGATGTACGGGTACTGCGCAATGCCGACAGGGTACTGCCCGAAGATGACAACCTGCTGGATAATCAGGACTTGTGCCTATTGTTCAAAGTGAGTATCAAGACCCTGCAACGTTACCGGGCTATCGGTGCGCTGCCATACTTCACAATCAGCGGAAAAGTGTACTACAAGGCTTCCGATGTCCGGAAGTTCATCAAGGAGCGGTTCAGTGTTACCACCTTGCGCCAGTTCGAGAAAGAACACTGCACGAAGAAAAAGAAGTGAATTTGAAAGCCGGGGCGGTTCTGCGCCGGTTTTACTTTGGTTTATGGCTTACCCAACTTATTGGCTTCCTCCTTTAGCTGCTCGGCTTGCTCGTTTAACAGCCTTGCCCATTCCAACGCTTCCGCCTGTTTCCTGCTGCGGTGTTCAAAGCCTTTCACCGAATCGGTCAGGCTTCGGATGAAAGCGTTATCCCGTTCCCGGCTGAACTTTGTTTCCAGCAAATCAAGGCTGCTGCCGTCTGCCTTTCCTTTCATCAAGATATAGCGGTATTTTATGTCATTATCCTGTAACCGTTGCATCCGTTCCGTAAAGCGGACATTCAGGATTAGCGAAATGATACAGATAATAAACCCTGCTGAAAGAAGAAAGAACTTAGGTTTCAGATAGGGAGCTACCCGGTATGTCAGTTTGTCGTACCATGAAACGGGCGTTACTTCTCCGGTCAGTGCTGTATCATCAACCGGGAATAACACTTTTAACCGCTCCTTGAAATATCGGTGTGAGGTCACGATAAGCCCCTTTATATCTTCAAGGTCTTGTTTTTGGTTCTCGGACTGCCCTTTTCTGATATTGCTGATTTGGTTTAGAATCTTCTGCACCGTATTTTCAGGGATGCCGGATTTGCCCTGCATTTCCGAAATGCACTGTTCGATAACGTCCAGTCGGTTAATCGTTTCCTCCCGGCTGGCAGGCGTGACCTGCTTCTCCTGCCGTTCTTTCAGTTCCGTAACCATAGAGAGAAGCCCCTCCAAAATTAAGTTATCTTCCATATTCCTATAATTTTAAGTGTCGTTTCTTTTTCTTCTTTTTTCTTTCACCGGGATTGTCGGGCGTTTCATCAGCCGGAGAGGACGAAGCGGAGAACAGACCGCCCCAGCCTGCCAGTAACGGACTATCAGTTTTGCCCGGTGTCTGCGCTGGCTCCTGAACAGGTGTGGAAATCGTCTGTCGATTGTTTCCGGCAGTGTTCATCCCTACATCCCCAAAACATTTGTCCAGTTTGGAGAAACTGAAACTGCGGTCTATCTCCGAACCTTTGAACGTGTATTCACCTTTGGAAAAGGATATGCCCTGTATCTCGCTTGTCTGTCCCTTGTATTTGAACCGGATAGTAATACCCTTTTCCGCTAACCGCTCCTGTAACTGCTGCCAGTTCTTGGACTTCCCGATTTCATCCTTTACAGCGTTATAAATCTCGTATTTCGACCTGTCCGGTTCTCTCAAACGGTGCTGCTTTACATGCTCCTTGCCTTTAGCGAAATAAAGCCCGTGTTTGGCTTTCAGCTTTTTGCATGCCTGCTCGTTACGGTACATGTCGTTTCTGTCCGAAATGGTCTTGCCGTTGTTGTCTATGCGGTTGAACACGATATGCACGTGCGGATGTTCCCGGTCTTGGTGGCGCACGATGATGTACTGCGTATCGGTGATTTTCATTTCACGCATATATTCCTGCGCAAGCTGTATCATTTTCCCGTCTGTCAGCTTGGGTGCGTCCACCGGGGAATAGCTTAACGCAATATGTCCGACAGGCTTTTTCAGGTCGGGGTTCATCCCGGCTTGCAGTATGAAACTGCGTATGATGTCCCGGTTGCTTTCCGCTAACACTCCCTCCGCATGGAGCAAAGCTGCCTGTTCCTTGCCCAGCACATAGTTCACGCAGCCTTTAAATCCGCTTCCCTTTTTTATTTTTCCAATCATCCGACAACTGGTTTATGATTTCGACAATCCTGTTTTTGAGTTTCACCAGTTCCACCGCCACCAGTGCGAACCCTCCGGCATTCGCCCGGTGCGCCAGTTGGTTGATGTTGTTGGCTTCGCCTGCCAGCTTGCGGATAGTGTCCGCATCCTGTCTGTTCATCCGGGGCGTTACCTCTGCCGAAACGATAGCCTGCCGGACGTACTCGCTGACATGCAGCCCGGCTTCGGTGGCTCGCTTCCTGATTGCGTAGAACTGTAACTCGGTCAGCTTCGTGCTGACTACCCGGTTTTGCTTGTCTATCCGGCTTTTTGCCGGGCGACCTCCCGGTTTGTTCCTTATTTCTGTCATACGTTTTTGCTTTTAGGTGGTATCTTAAAAATTGCGACCAACGGGAGAAATTTTCTTTGCTGTCAGGCAAAGCAAGGTGTTTCGGTAAACCGAAACATAACCTTGCTCTCCCTAATCACACAGCCTGCCGTCTGTTCATGCCGCCAGTCTTGCAGGTCACATCCTTAGCCCTCTCTTTCTTTTTTCACCCGGATTTTGTCTGTTATCCTGCTCCGGCTGGGGCTTGTCGGTAACTGTCAAGTCTTGGGATTGTTTCACTTTAAGGCTACGCAAATAGTCGTTCAGGTCATTGTGACCGCTGTACAGGTGTGATGCGTCACGGACACGCCATTTGTATTCCTGCCTTATGGCTTCAACCGCTTTCCTCCCGGCTTCGTCATTGTCAAGCATACAGTGTATATGCCCGTAACCAGCCAACGGATATAAGGCTTTATCCGTGTTGGCGGTGGAGTTCAGAATAACGTAGTCCTGCCAGTCGGTGCAGGGCATATCCGGGCTTTTCTGTTGCCGGATAGTGAGGAACGAGAGGAAATCCAAAAAGCCCTCGAACACGAAACAGGTATCTCTCAGCTCTTCCTGCTGCCGTATATGGGTAATGTCTTTCGATGTGCTGCCCTTGAAACAGGGATTGCGAAGCTCGTAACCTCCTGAATCATTCCTGAATGCCAGCGCAAAATAAGGCTTGCCACCGATGCGGTAATACATTTCCTGCACGTATGGGGATGCCGTTCCGGGAGAAATCCCCCTTTCCTGCAAATAGCGTATGAGTGCCGGATTCTGTAACGGCTGTATTCTGCGTATTTCTATCGGGCTGGCTGCTTGCCCTTTCGTGTCCCTTTCGGGCAGGTCTTTCCCGTGAAAGGAAAAAGAGGCGGTGTTGCCCTGTTCCAGTCGGCAGATAGCGCCGTAGGCGTTGCACTGGTGCTGCTTCATCACAAGGTCGATGAGCGTCCCGCCCTCGCCAGTTCCGTAGTCACACCATAGATTGGCGTTATAATCCACCTTGAAACTTGGCGTGTTGTCCTCCCGTAAGGGGCTGCGGTACATCCCGTAACTTCCTTTTTCCGTGACGGGCTGGATTCCAAAAGAGTTCAGGTAATCTTTGATACTGATATTGTTGGCTTCCTTATAGGTCATAATTTTTATTTTTAAATTTAACGATAGTAATAATGAAGCAAGAAGCGAGTAAGAAGAAGTACGGGACACTACTACATCTATCTGTTTCTTTTTCAACGGATTGTAGTACATGTAGTAACATAGTAATTATTTATCCTTTAAAAAGGAATAAATATATCCTATATATTATATTGCCATTTTTTCTTTTTCCCGGATTTTCCGAAAGTTTGGGATTCTATCTTACTTCATACTACATAATTATTAAACTGTTGTTTATTAAATTGTTATCTATATCTCAAACAGTATGTAGAAGCTACTACATCCCGGTTTTACCCGTAATCATCCCCTGTACGGGAAGCCGAAACAGGCTTTATCCTGTACCCATATACGGGATAATAGTTGTTGTTTATGCGCTTTTGCACCCGTTTGAAACCGATTTTCCGCAATGATTCCCCCAATCTTTTTTCGGATAACTGAACAGGGGATATATTGCGTAGGTGTGCGAGTATCTGTGCGGTAGTCATGAAACAGTTCCTTTCCTCCTCTGCTGTCGGTTGTTCAAAATATTGCATCAGCATTTCAAACTCGATTGTCTGCACCTCAAATTCCGCATTTGTCAGGTGCAGTTCTTCAATCTCCGCATCATTGAACCAATAGCGTACACCCTGACGGTACAGGTACATGATTTCGGAATAGACGTTATCCATGTGGATATTTTCTGCCGTGGGCTTGTCTATGTGCAGCACCTCGAACGGCAGAAAACGCCTACTGCCTGTCGGGTCGGTCAGGAACTCGTTGCCGTTTACCGAAGCCATGAAGTTGGCGAGGTGGGGATATTCCTCTATGTAAATGTCATACGGTCTGCGGTACTTCACCGCCGGGGTGGTGATAAGGTTCTTCAATGCGTTCTCGTTCTGCTTGTTGAGTTCCTTTAGCTGGTCGTCAATGTTGATGAACAGGTATTCAGCTATCAGTGTCAGGATGTCTTTGCCCTGCGGGTCTATCTTCCCGGTAAACAGGTAGTTCTTAAGTGGTGTCGGGCAAAGGTTGTCCAGCCACCACGATTTGAACTGTCCCTGCTTGTCCCCGGTCAATACCAGACAGGTATGGTTCTGACACCCCGTGTCGTTTATCGCGTTGGCTACCACACCAATAAGCCATTTCGTGAAATATTCCTCCCATTTGCCGGGATTGGCTACCTGTACCGTGTTCAGGAGTTTGTCGATATACCCGTGTTTTGCTGGATTCAGCAAGGGCAGGGCGTTGAAATACTCCTGTATGGGGTGCACCTTTCTTGCGAAATCGCTTTCCAGTATCATGCGGATGTTGTCGGTAGAGGTGGAAATGTCAGCCGTTGCGTCCAGTCTGCGCCTGAAAGTGTTCAGGGCAAATTTTGTAACGGGCTGGTACAAGCCCGAAGAACTTGCAGCCCGGTATTCCGTCCGGCTCTTTACGGTGTTGAACCGGAAATCGTACAGGACGTTCAACAGGCTTTCGATGCGCTCGTTCTTTGACTGCCAGCCCTCGATATGCCGTGCATCATCACTTCTTTTCTTTTTCATCGGGAAGTCTGTTAGAAGTCGGAACATACTGCTGCTGCATCCACTTTTTGAGTTCCTCCATGTCGAAACGTAGGGTACGCCCACGCTTGACACACGGTATCATTCCCTTGCTGGCTAAGTGGTACAGGTAATTGACCGAATACCCGGTTATACCACTGGCAACGGATATTTTGACTAACACAGGCTCTTTTCCGTCCTGCCGTTCTTCGGGCTGTGCGCCCATGACCGGAGCAATCATCTTTTCGATGTTCTCCAGCCGTTTGAAAATTTCTTCGAAAGGATTATTCATAGGTGCTTGTTTTTGAATTAGCACCACAAATAAAATAAGAAAAATCGGTAAAAAACAAAGCGTCAGCCGTTTGGAATCGCTTTGCTGCGCTCTGCACCAAATTAATGTCGGCAAATAGAAAACGGCTTTGTGTTCATTACCTTACTTATTTAAGGAGTGGAGAAAAAACCGTTTTTTTGTTATCGGTTCGTTTCTCTCATGTTGTTTTTGGGGCGGTGGTGGACATTTTCGGACACGCAAGGTCATTTGCGGACAGGAAGAAACAACCTGTCATTCAGCCTTATATATTTGCACCAGTGAAGAAAAACGGAGTATTGACAATAATAAATATATCGGTTATGGAAATAGTGACGATTGAAAAGAGAACCTTTGAACTTTGGAAACAGAGGTTCGAAAATTTTGTGGGGCGTGTGGATGCGCTCTGTGTGCCTTTACGCAGGAAGCGTGACAAGTGGCTGGATAACTGCGAGACCTGTCGTTTGCTGAATGTTTCAGCCCGGACGATGCAGACCTACCGTGATACGGGAAAACTGCCTTATTCGCAGATTAACAATAAGATTTACTACAAGGCTTCGGACGTGGAAACATTTCTGCTCGACCAAGTAAGGGACAATTCTAAAAAGTAGGCGTATGGATTTGATAACGAAAGATTCCGATACTACGCTGGTACTGTTTTCCTCCCTTGACAGGGTGCTGGAAAACGTGGAGTATGTGGTAATGAACTATCACCCGGTATTGAACTATCACCCGGTATTGAACGGTGAACACTACCTGACGGGCGAGGAAGTGTGCGAGCGGCTTTGCATCAGCAAACGGACGTTGCAGGATTACAGGGACACGGGGCTGCTGGGGTACGTGCAGCTTCCGGGAAAAATCATCTACCGGGAAAGTGACATCATGGATTTGTTGGAAAGGTTCTATCAGAAATGAAATCTTGAAAACATGGAATCTTGTTTTCTTGCTGTCTTGCTTTCTTGAAATATTGAAGTATTGAAATATAGCTGTCTTGTTTTCTATATTGTTTGGTTGAAAGCCTGCAATCACGGTTTCTTGAAAACTGTGTTGCGGGCTTTGATTATTCAAAAGTTTAACCTTGTACTTCTAAATATATTTAATTGAATTTGTATCTTTGCTTCCATTTAACTTTGTAGTATTTATGGGAAATTCAATCAAATTATTTATTTCATATAGTTGGACTAACCAAGACCATGAAACTTGGGTGCTTAACCTTGCAAAAGAATTAGTCGAAAATGGAGTTCATGTTGTAATTGATAAATGGGACTTGAAAGAAGGACAAGATTCCTATTCTTTTATGGAAAAAATGGTTAGTGATACAGAAATTCAAAAGGTTTTAATTATTTCTGATAAGAAATATGCAGATAAAGCGAATGGAAGAGATGGGGGCGTTGGTACTGAAACACAAATAATTTCTGCTGAAGTTTATAAAAATAGGCAACAAGAAAAATTTGTTGCTGCTGTCGTTGAACGAGATGAAACTGGTGAAGCTTATCTGCCAGTATATTACAAATCAAGAATCTATATAGATTTTTGTGAGCCAGAAAATTATGCAGATAGTTTTGAAAAATTACTTCGTTGGATATATGATAAACCTTTATACAAACGTCCTCCTATAGGGAAACAACCTGCATTTCTTAATGAAAGAGATGATATTGCTTTGGGAACCTCATTTCTATCTAAAAGGGTGCTATTGGGATTGAAAGAAGCAAAACCGTATGTAAATGGTGCAATTGAAGAGTATTTGGTTACCCTCTCAACAAATATTGAAGCTTTGAGAATAGATTGTAAACCAGAAGAATATGACGATAAGCTGATTGAGAAAATAGATGCTTTTATACCTTATCGTAATGAATTTATTCAAATTTGCATTTCTGTTTGCCAATACTCTGATGATATAAAAATTGATAAATTCTATCATTTCTTTGAAAAATTAATACCTTATTTTAAAAAACATGGAACTGGTAGCTTTTATGAACATGAGTTTGATGTCTTCAAGTTTATAGCTTATGAACTGTTTTTGTACTATGTCGCTATACTATTGAAATATGAAAAATTTATAGATTTGGATGAGTTTTTAGATAAACAATATATGGGAAGTGAAGATAGTTATGGCTATGATGTAGAGGGGTATTTGATATTCTATAATTATTTGAAGTCATTAGATTATAGAAATAGGCGGCTAAATTGCCGGAAATTGTCTTTGTTTGCAGATATAATAAAAGAAAGAGCAAAACATTTGAGTATTGATTTTTCTGATTTGATGCAAGCTGATTTTGTACTTTTTTTGAGGGCGGAACATTTAATACACAATGATTGGAGAAGATGGTATCCTCAAACATTGATATATTCGGAATATAGAAGAAAAACAATGGAAATTTTTTTTAGAGCTCAATCTAAGAAATATTTTGAAAAAATGAAATGCGCTATTGGTTTTGATGATGTACAAGAATTAAAATCTTTTATAGAAGAATATTATACAGAAAAAAGGGAGATTCCAGGGTGGCAGCATTGTTCTTTCAGTCCTAAAGGATTGGCTAATAGTGATAATTTATGTTCAAAAAGATAGAGGGGGGGAGAAGATGAATAATAGTTCTTCTTCCCCTTTGGATGTTTAGAGTGCAAGCTGTTCCTCGACGGCTTGCATATCCCTTAATATCGTTTGGTCTAATACCTTTGCGTAGTGCTGTGTCATTCGGGTGGATGAATGCCCCAGCATTTTAGCCACATTCGGCAGTGACACGTTGTTAGCCAGTGCGATAACCGATGCGAAACTATGGCGGGCTGTGTGCGTGGTCAGGTTCTTTTTGATACCGCACAGGTCGGCAATCTCTTTCAGGTAGCTGTTCATCTTCTGATTGCAGGGAACGGGCAGCAAAGTTCCTTTATCCATGCAGTAGGGGTTATCCTTATACTTTTCAAGTATCTGTTTGGGAATGCTCAAAAGCGGGATGTTACAGAGGTTGTTTGTCTTTTCACGGGGTTTCACTATCCACAGGTTGCCGTTGCTGTCCTCTGAAACGTGTTCGGGGCGCAGATTATACACGTCTATGAATGCCAGCCCGGTATATACGCAAAAGATGAAAACATCCCGTACCAGTTCCAGCCGTTCAATTTTGAACTCTTTCTGCCATATCCGGTTTATCTCGGCTTGGCTTAGGAACTGTTTGTTTACCTCCACCTCGTGAAACTTTATTCCGGCAAAGGGGGGCTTTGTCAGCCACTCGTTGGCAATGGCAAGGTTTATCACTTTCTTGAAGCATTTCATGTACCGGATAACGGTGTTCTGTGCGCAATGTTTCTCCGTTTTTAGGTATAAATCGAATTTACGCACCAGTTCCCCGTTTACCTCACGCAGTAGCATATCATCTACCTTGTAATCTCGTTTAACCAGTTCCATGAGATATTTAAGGCAGTTATCGTAACGTCTTACGGTGATGTCGGCATAGTCCGTTCCGATTAGCTTCCGGCAGTTGTCGTTATGCTCCTTGAACACATTGTATAATGTCTTGAAAGTCTCGTCCTTTCCCTGATAGCGGTTTACTATGGCACGTGCGGAGATAATCTTTCCCCCCAGTTCCAAGTCTTGGTAAATCTGATAGAATTTCACACGCAGGGCGTCAATGTAATGGTTTAGTTCTACGGAGTTTCGGTCTTTGCCTGTCGATTTCTCTTTTTCCTGCGACCAAAGTGGGACTTTTACGCTCCGCTTTAGTTGAAGTTCCACGTATAGGCGGTCATAAGTGACACGCACACGTACGGGTGCTTCCCCGTTTTTTAACAGTTTGCTACGCTTGATGAAGAACAACACGCTGAATCTTTTTCTTTCCATACGGCTCAATTTTTAATGATACAAAGTTAGGAAATCGAACCGAGAACCCTGTTATGTAAAATAGCGCAACGTGCTGTAAAATAATGAAGTAAATACCTCGTAGTGGAACATTTCGGGCTTTTAAAACCAGTCCCTTGAATAAGGACGTATAGTTTGCTCTAATCCCACTGATTTTGCCTATTCTTGGAAAAGAAAAATCCCTGAACTTCTTTGAAATTCAGGGATTTACATCGTTTTTCTTTCTTAAAAAGTGGTGCCACCAGGAATCGAACCGGGGACACAAGGATTTTCAGTCCTTTGCTCTCAAGACCTTTAAAAGCCTCGCCTACGGCTCGACTTTCAAAGGCAACCAACTGAGCTATTGCACCTTAACAGTTACTTGATTTTTATCGTATTTCTTCTGTCTTTCGCTTTGGTTTACATCATGGTTTACACAATGATTAAACTCTCAAAGAAAACTAAGATAAATTCAACATTAAATAAATAATCTCTTTGCAGCATTGAACTGCACCACAAAATTAGTAAATATCATGCTGTTATGCAATGATTCTTTCTGATAGTTTTGCTTTTGACTATCAGTTTTTTACCTGTCTAATGATATGATATATAATGGATATAGTGTAGCTTTCTCTCTACTGAAAAAGTACTTATATATTGCACTTCCATTATGTAATATAGTAGCGGTATAGAAATCAGTAGTAGGTATATAAAGCTATTTCTTCTTAAAAATCTACCTGCTGAAAAATCTACTCTTATTGTTTTGTGTTCTCTGCATCTATAAATATGCTTGTGTAACACATAGTTTTGTAGTTAATAAGATGTTTGTTTAGAACTGAAAAAGCCAACTTATCCGTAATTGGATAGGCTGGCTTTTTTTCTTAATTATTATGCTCTTACATAAGTATCTAAAGTGTACCAGTTTTCATTTCCATCATCACCGACACATTCCAATACTAATTTTGTTTTATCTAAAGATTTTATTTCGGCAGTATCCCAGCAGTCCATTATATGAGGGGTAACGGTCAATGTTGTTCCTGATAGTGTAGGATAGTATGTAAAAGGGTCATTCTCCCATGAGTTTGAGCCATCTTGAAAATAATACTCTTTGAAAGTATATTTTCCATTTGAATTTTTAGTAATTTCTAATTTGGCTTCCTGCAAATCTGGATAACTTTCATCCCAAGTGTTTTTGTCGTTACTATTTTCAATGTAACCTTTTGAACTTTGCAATAGCCAAGTACCTTCAATACTGTAAGTTTCTCCTTGTTCTTCTTCATCATCACTGCAAGAAGTAAAGTTCATGCACATTACTACGGCTAATAAAGCCATTCCAATTAATCTAAATGTTTTCATTTCGTTTGATTTTAAAATAGTTATTCTGATTGTACTAATTCAAATTTTCTGTCTTTTAGTTGGTAGATATGCCTAATAACGTTGTTCCATCCATTAGAGCCGTAAATAGTAATGGTCTTGTTCTCTGAATCAAACTTACATTGTCCGTTTTCCAACTCTGTAAATGGTACTTCTGTTTTCTGCATAAAGTAACCGTATGGGCTAACATCGTACACATCATAAGCATTTGATTCTCTTGAACCACTTTTATAGCGGTTGATAATGAACTCATCTTCTCCGTCAAAATCAACATCGGAAAAGAAGAAAGGAGAATCATCCGAAAGGTATTCTTCGCTCTCTAATTTAGCCGTATAATCCAACTCTATAACTGTGTTGTTCGGATATGTGCTACCCTTATCATACAGAATCTTATCAGTCCATTTCTCTGTAAAGTAGTAATATTGCACTCCTTGTTTCTCCAAACAGAATAGGGCATTACCTACCTCACCATTTTGCAGCCACATTACTTTTACTGTATATCCGTTTATAGGCTGTTTGTACTTTATGTAAATATGTGGCTGATTGAAACATTCAAAATCCTGCGGAACAGATGTTTTGTCTGTTTTGCAAGCTACTAAACTAAGTAATCCAATAATGATAAATGGCAATTTGCTCATTACCTTCCTATTTATAATATGATTGTAGTAATGAATATCCGTTTATGGGCGTTCTCTGTTTTAGATAATAGCTATGTTCCGCTAAAAACAATATATGGTCTGAATTTTCAAATTCATATATTCTTTTTCCATTTTCACTTTCAAGAAAAGCTGATTTATTACTGATTTTCAGATTTATAAAATGTGTACCATTTTGTTCCCATGCAGTAATATTAAGTGCTTTAATAATATCATGCTGTCTTTTCTCACAATCATACTCACCATGAAAAAAAGCGAAATAGTCTTTGGTTCGTGGGTTGAAGTTCCATCCGTTTCCATTCGGATATTTAAGTTCTAATTGGTTAGGATATGCTTCATTAAATTCAGACCAATATAAACTATTCATTACTTCAAAGTCTGCTTTCTTAATTCGGTCAAAGCAAAAGCCTTCATCTTCTCCAAGTATGTACTTATCCATAATGATTGCCATGTGTATTTCAAAAAAATAGTCCATCAGCAAACTGTCACTAACGCTTGCATAATTCTCTGAATGGAAAACAAGACCACATTTATTCTCAAATTCTATCACATATTTGCTCGTTGCTAAAAGTCCCGAACATTCATAGAGTTTCATTCTTATTAGTTGTTGTCCTGTTTTTTGGTTAAGCCAATCAAAAGTCCAAGAATCGACTAATTTTCTGTTCTCTTTAAACATAATTACGAATCATTTATGCTCTCTAATTCCCAAAAGAGACAGATAAAAAATAAGGTGTGGGAACTATATTTGCTTTATCCTAAAGTCCGGCTCTCGCATTGCCTGTAGTATGGATAAAACAATAGCAACCCACACCAATTTTGACAATATCTAAGAGCCTTATAGATATAAGGCAGGTATATATCAAATGGTGGGGTGCTATCGCTATCATCTTCATACTACTTTCAAATTTGCGAGATTTGACTTTAGAAGATAATCTCAATAACACCTTTCGTTAAATATGTCCTTTCAGTGCCTTAACACATTAAGACCTCTGAAATTGTTGCAAAGTTAGCAAAAGGTTTTGAATAGCTAAAGATAAAACACTGATAAATGCAGTTCTAAGTGTTCCAAAACATATTTGTAGTAAGGTATTAGGCAATATTGCCCCTTTTTCTTCGTAGCTTCATAAGCGGGTACTTTTTTTGATTGGGGGCTATAAGAAGATTTCTTCCCTAAAAAAGTACCTGTAGATTCTGCGGATTGAAAAGATGCTGTTCTATTAGAGATAATTAGGTATATAGATTTGTAGCCTAACTAAGTAATCAGTAAAATCCATTTCTTTTCTTCATAACTCCGTTCCGGTATGAAAACTTGAAGTAGGCATATAAGACGATAATTTTTAAACCCATACCTACTATTAATTATAAATATCATAGCCATTTTTCAGACATTGCAGATTAGTACGGCTGTTCAGAATTTTAAATTATTCCTCAAAATCCACATATTGGAAAATACAAGCATAATTGCGGCATTTTTTAAGAGGCTTTTTCTTACGCTTGCACCATTACTAAGTTAGCTATGCTAGAATCTATTGTTAGCAGAGAAATTTCCTTAAATTGTTAGATATAAATTGGTTTGGCTTCCATCGTTTTATAAGTTTATCTATTATGAAACTGTCGAAACTGCTTAGTCCTAATGATGCCAAGCCATTAGAGCCTAACATATCTAATGTTGCGCCTAAAGATTCAAAAATGATGAAACGCATTATTTTAATTGGTAATCTCTCAATCCAAGTACTATTTTTAGAAATCGCTTTAGTATATTCTTCTATAAAATTTTTTTCTTCGGGAATCTCTTTTTTCCATTTTTTGAATTCTTGCGCTTTTTCTAAGAGTTTTATAAAATCATAAAAAGGCTTTTCTTTTGAATTAATAATAGTCTCTATATCTTTTGATTCGGGAAGAATAATCCTTTGAAATGCACTAACTGAGTTAAGATTCTTATTTGTTTTTTGTATAATATCGGAAAGCTTTTGTGAAAGAATCAAAGAGCATGAAGTTGATGTCAGTAAGTCACTATTTTTATTAGCGGCTATTATCATATCAGAGAATGCACTAACTAAAGAAAGAAGAAATCCTTGTTGGCTAAAATTAAATTCATATTCTAAGCCTTTTCTTTTTGCAAGTGCATTTAGTTCATTGATATTTAAATTACTCTTAAGAAGATAACAGTTATTGCTGTTTTCAAAAGTATATTCAATTGAATTTGAAAGATACAATTCTTCAATACCTAATTCATCAAATTCTTTGTATAATACTTTCTTATAAAAATTACAATATAAAGTTGAATTAGTTAGTTCGGCTAAAGCTTCCTTAGGAAAATTAAAAGCTTGGGTTATGTCTTTATATCGAATAATCCTTCTTCTTACTTTTCCAGCAATCACGTCCGTTTGAAAATATTCTTTCATAGCCATTTCAATCATTCTATAATGCATATCAGTGTGTGGAGTTTGAAGTAACATTATTCTCGTACCACTTCCAATAGGCATTGCAGCAAAATAATCTGTGGCAATGTATATTTTAAGCCCAAAAGCTCTTAAATCATCCAACTCATTTATTCCTATATTTTGCAACAAGTGAGCCAAACTATTAGGACGCAAAATAATATTCACCTCATCATAGAAAAGTAAGCACTCTGCTAACTTACCTATGGAGTGTTGTTTAGGTATGTAATGTATTGTTATAGAGTCAAACATATATATAGGCTTTTTTCTACTGCAAATTTAGCATTTTATTTATTTCTATTGATATTTAATTGATTTGTTACAGAAGGGAAGATTTTAAAAGACTTTCTTCCCTTCTTTAGTTATTATTAGAAACTTAGGCAGTCATAAGTATTTAATAGTTCTTCTTGCCTTAAACCAAGATAGCGTTTTGTTATCGAAACTGAACTATGATTAAACAGTTCCATCAGCTTAACTAAAGCCAATTCTGCATTTTCAGAGGATTCAAACACTTTCCTGCCAAAAGTCTTTCTAAGTGAATGAGTGGAAAAATGTTCTATCCTTAAATTATACTTGTTCTTCAACTCTTTAAGTACAATGTTTATCCATTGGATAGAATAGACCTTGTTCTTACCTTTTCCCGATAAAAAGCAAAACTCATTCAAATTCTGAATATCCAAGGCTGTATAGCAGTCTTTAATGTGCTTCTGAAACTCCTTATTAATTCTCACTTCCCTGCGTTTGCTTGTTTTCTTTTCAGTGATGGTGAACCTTGCATCCTTATTCAGAAGCATTTCCCAAGTAAGTTGCAACAGGTCAGAAATGCGTAAACCAAAGAATATGCCACACCCAACAAGCAGGCTTATTCTATAATTCTTATCCCTATATAACTTTCTTACCAAGTTTGTGGCACTGTCCCATTGCAGGCAGTCACTTGTTGTATAGCTGTTCTTCAAACTCATGTTGTTTCAATTTTGTAGGTTTAACAATAAAAGTGAAAGTAAATTCGGAAATCATTTTATAATAGTCTGATTGTCAAATCACTTTCACTTCTATAAGAAAGTGTAACTATGATTGTATATAAATAAAGATGGATAAAATCAGTATCAGCAAAAAAGGATTGATAATACCAATTATTATCAGTAGGAGAACTACCAATGTTCCCCATAGTATCAATTTTCCATCATCTTCCATTTTGTAGTATTTTTAAGTTATTAAAAAGGTCTGTTCCCATATTTATACTCTGATATGGAATTACACACCCTATCATAAAAGGAAAAACCACAACCCGTATAAAAGTAGCTTAAATAGGTTGCTTGGTACTCTCTTTGTAATGCTTGGTTGTTACTAAGCAGGTCTGCAAACTTTTCCAACCAATATTTCAAGGCTTGTATAACTTTGATATAGCGTAGGTTGTTATCCACATACCCCAATCTGTTTTCCAAGTCTTTAATGTGCTTTATTACTTTCTCTATCTGTTTATCCATAGTTCTGTAAAAATAAGAAAGGACACCTAAATAAATAGATGCCCTCTCATTAGTTAGTCAATGAACCATTTGTAATGCTCATCCCCATGCAGGGCTGCATTGATTCCAACAGCCATTTCAGTAGCATTCAAAGAGCGGTCTAAGAATGAATCTATATAGCTACTCTTATTTGCACCCGTTAATAGGTTGTAGAACTTCCACATATTCAAGTCATTTCCAAAACTGCCAAAGTTCTCATCATTAATGTAGGCTTTTGCAACACTGTTAATCTGTGTATCAGTAAGCAACATTCTTGGCAGTCTCTTTTGGTAGCCATTGGGCAAACACTGATAAAGTCTCATTTTGCCCAATATTTGTGCAAATTGGTGTTCACTCATTGAAGTATTGCCCAACTGTTGCATCAAATGCAGATGTTTGGCAGGATTGTAGTTGTTGAACAACTCCAAGGCAGAACGGTAAAGTTCACTTGTATTGCTCACCCTTAAATCATCCTTGTAACCATCTGTAAAGATGCACATGTTGCAGCATACTTGGTTCTTAAAGCCAATAGCCAACCTAAACAACTCTGGAACTTTCTTGCTGTATAAGTTCATTTGATTGTAGGCTCTGACCCCTACTATTGAAAGGTTCAACTTGTTTCCCTCAACCGTTTCATAGATTGTAGGAATGTCAATACTGAAAGCTGCCCTCTCATAGTAGATTGTTTTGTCTGATTCCAACAACTGATTGGCAGGTTTGTGGATAGCTTCGGGAATGCGCCCCTTAATCACATGAGAGACACGAATATCGGGTGTTCCGATAGTCTCACCATTGTAGTAGGAGTTTGCAGCTTCCCAAACAGTTTCAATAAATGCAGCATGGTTTACTGTAAGCTCATTGTCTTTTGCAAAAACGGGAGTAATACAGTCATTTTTCAAATGTTGCAAGGTAGCTTCTTGGGTGTTTGCCTCAATGAAATGATTTACTCTTTTAGGCGTTGCAGTTTCTTCAATAATGGTTGCTTCTTCTGCAAACTCACCTAAATTCATTCTCTCTCTTTTCTCTGTTGGCATGATAACTAAATTTGTCATAATGATAAAAGTTTAAATGATTAATAATTCTTTTTTATATCAATATACAGAGGGGGACTAAAGGGGTAGTATGCCGTAAAGACAGCCACTCTTATATATTTTAGGTCACTGGCTGAATGGGGAGGGGGACTTCTGTATTAAGTACCTTATATATCTGTTATCTTGATTTTTAGCTAAACTGCATATAGGTGATTCTTTAATTAGGTAGCCTTTTTAATATCATTGGCTGTATGTGGAATATTATAAAGTATAGGCTATATAACTCTAATAAAAAGCGAAAGTTGGATTCCGCCATATTGCAAGTTTCCTCCAACTTTCTTTCTCTGCCGTTACTTACGCCATATCAAAGCGTTGTCTTTCACGTTCACATTGGCAAACGATTTCAGTTCCGCAATGAGTTGCTGGACTTCTTCTTGGGTAGGCTCTGGCAGCTTGACCCTCCCTTTGCTCTCCTTTCCGATATTCACCAACTTGGGGTTGCATCTTTTGATAAAAGATACCATTTCTTCATGGTCAAACTGTATCAAAGGTTCAGCCGTTACCATTGTGGGGCGTCCAAGTCTTGCTATCTTTTCCATAGCTTCCACCCGTTCCTCAATTCTTGGAGCTTTATTCATTATCTCCGGATAGAAACGGTTGGTTTCAATGGTCGTGCAGAATATTACACGTTCCATAATCGGATGGTTGATGAACTCCAAAAACCTCTTGGGGTTCTTGGACTGTAACAGGTAAGCGTTTGGGTTTTCCGTATTATGATTCTGATAACAGTAATCCAAAATTCGTACTATCCATTCAGACGGAACATTTTCTGCAAACGCATCTGTGGTACTGCCAATGAAAATACGGTTCCCATTTCCCAAGTCTGTTTTAAACTCATTCTCTGCCAATATGAGGTGCTGATACTGTGGCATTGTTTTCATGTAACAATAGCTGCAATCGTGCAGGCATTTGCCTTTGATGGGATTCTAAGTATAGTTAACAAACTTGTACATATTTCCATTACTTAAATTTAGTCCCATAATTAGTTGTGTTTAAAAGATTAATAATTAGTGTTTTATCTAATATATAGCCTCTCTGCTTAGCGGTAGGTCTTTGACAAAAAGTACTCCTATATGCCCACACCCGAAAAACATACCGCCTAAAACTTGAAGAAATTAAGTTTGAATGATGGCTTCTCTTTTGAGCCGGATAAATTGCAATCATAATATTCTTTTATTGTTTCCTGTGTCACTTTGAAATTTATGCCATTCTCGCAATATATAACCTCCAATCTCTGCTTTATCTCTTCTTTAGGCAGGTATATCCCTAATGGGAACTCCGCTTTTATCTCGTTAAGGACTTTAGGAGAGAATCTTAGCTTTTGGGCTTGTGCCTTGTCATACTCTTTGACCTTTTTCTCAATGAGCTGCTTCTTATATTCGGCACTTACTATCGCATCCTTGCCTATCTTGTTGTAGGCAGTCAGAATATAGTCACATTCCGGCTGTTGTCTTAGTTGGTTCAGAAGCATCTCTTTTTCCTCCAAAGTAATCCTGCCGTTCTTTAACCATTCTTCCAACCGCACAATCAGGTGTAGCAACTGCTTCCTTTGTTCGGTGGCAATTTTGGTGTTGTTCAGCTTTTCCATGTCATCGTCCCCCACGCATTCAGTCACATTGTTGTAGGTGACGTTGAAGAAGCCCGTGCCAAGGTATGCTTGGTACAACTTATCTGCGGATTGGTAATAGCTCCTTACCCGTTCCTCATTATAAAGGTTGTCTATGGAGAACGGATTAATCTCGCCTCTTTCGTCTATCAAGTCTTGATATTTCATGTTTTCCATATCTTCAAGTATAGCACCTTTTTTAAATTCATCCGTTTCCTGCTGTCCTTTCAACAGGTTGTAATTGGTAATGAACTGCTCTACCCTGTTCCTTATTTCCTCATTGCTACGGATATGGATATTCGGGTTTATCGTTGTGATGTGGGTCAGTGAGTTATAGGTGACATCATCATTTTTCTTCTTACGGAATCGACCTTGTATCTGAATAGCTTCCGTGAACGGGTCTATCATCGTCCATTGCGCAGTACGCAAGTCTGTCAGCATAAGTATGTCCGGTTTATATCTGCCAATGCGAATATCCAATGCGGAATAGAAACGGCAAGTAAAGAAGTTGTACTTAGCCAAAGGGTAGTCAATCTGTGAGTACGCATTTACCAGCCCTCTTTTCTTTAACTTATTCACACTCTGCTGTGAGCAGAACACTTTATAGTCCGTAACGCCCAAATTGCCAATCAAATCAGCTATCCCATCCGTCACATTGAAGAATATGCAGATATGCTTGCTGTTCTTTAGGTTGTCCAAGACAATCCGTAACCGCTTGTAATAGCTGTTGGTGACAATCAACTCCAAATCTTTTTTGTAGTCGTAGTCCGGTACAATCCGTATCAGTTGGAAATCTTGTCGTTCAAATTCGGGATGCGACATCTCCAAAGGTGTAGCGGAAACAAATGCTTTTTGCTCAAATTGGAAGAAGTCGTATATCGGCTGTGAGATTTTTCTCCGATAGTCCACGTCTTGTGTCAGTTTCTCGCACTCGTCAAACAAGCAGAAATATTCCTTATAGATGTTGATGTTCAACTTCTGTGCTGCCTTCCTTATTTTCGGGAAACTTTCGGGAGTGGTTATAATCTTCTTGTATGGAATATCCATTTTGAGGTACTTCTCAATCTTGTAAGGAGTACACTTTTCATAGACCGCTTCCAAATTCTCGTTCTCATTCAGCTTGCCAAGTATCACGGGTACATTCGGTTCTATGATTATAGAGTTGCGTTTTGAATGTATCTCGCTATGGGTAGCTCCAAGTCCCGTTAAGGTCTTGTTCAAAATGGTATTGGTGGGTATCATATTGCAGCCCACACGTTTTAATGCGTCAAGCAACCATTCTCCTTTATGTAAAATAGTTTTAATTATCTTCATAATCTTTTTATTTACAATATTATATCCTATTGTTGATTTATCCAATGCGGTAGGTTTTCAGAAAATTTTCATCTTATATGTCCGGACTTGAAAAATCTACCGCATTGAACTTGATTCAACAGAAGCCCACCTCTCACGCAGGCTTCCGTTCCGGCTCGCTATGCAGCGGTTTTTGTCTCTTTTTGACGTTGTAACGTGAGAATCCAACTTATGAGTGCTCCTGCAATACAAGCCTCTTTCTCTCCGCAATCTGCGAGTTTTGCCATTGTCACCTCACTTGACGGAATAGTTCTCAATGCTTCAATCACCATATCAAAGCTAAATTTTTCTTTCTTTAGAATGATGTTAAGTGCACGGGGAACATAACGTTTTTTAGATTCTCCTTCACCTAAGCTCTTGCATGATTCATCGTAGAGCATTTGGGCTTGTTCTTTTGTACGCCCAAGTGCCAATGTAGGTTTGGCTTTGACACCACGCATCATTAATTTTAATGTAGCAGCTTTCATTTCTCCAGCCATGAAGCCCAACGATTGTGTGTATGTTATGCCATTTTCTATTGCAAATTCGTATGCTTCTTTTACGGCTTCATCTCCGGTAGCCAATGCTGCGATGCCCATTTCTTCTACCTTAGACGGCATACGGCTGATTAAGACTGTCTCACCTATATGCTGTGCATAGTCGGCAACGGATTCAAAATCGTGTATCTCCACATCTTCCAAAAAATCATCAATATAGATTCTTTCCGAAGTTTCGGGGGTCTCACAATGAGTAAGGACATTTGTCGTACCTTGCTCTATCAGTTCCCCATTGTTGTCAAAAAGGTTATATCCCTCTTTCCAAAATATATCCGGCTTGCAGAAGTGGTATCTTGGCGTAAGCAGTTTATCCCTGTTTGCCGTTGTTAACATCTTATCCATTTTCTTGTCATGCCTCATCCCGTATTCTGTATGGGCTACGATAATCGTTTGCACTTCACCATTAATACGAGCTTTAACAGTGGTAGGTTTAATTCCCATGTCTTTTCCCCATGATTTAAGTTCATTACTTGCTGCATTTGCAGCGTTTCCATTCTCAGATATTTCTTTCTTTTCCATGTTATTGGTATTTGATTGTTCAATACTTGCTACTTCTGTAGCGTTAACTAACTCTGTTACGGTTGAGGTCGCAGCCTTTACTTCTTTTGCCATATTTATAGACATTAGAGATTAAACATTAATATCAATTGGTAACTACCCAAGGTAATGCGCACTCACTCGTTTGTTCCCTTTTGATGATGCAAAATTAGGTAGGAATTTAGGGGTGACAAAGGAATTTGCCGAATGCCCATGTGTGTAGAAAACGTGCCCATTCCAGTACGCAAAAAAAATGCGTACCAAAAAGGACAGCCCTTTCAGTACGCATTTTTACTATGGTTTTATGTATGTTGTTTAAGAAACTACCATGTAGTTATTAGCTATAACAGACGGAAATATCTCGTTCTTGTATCTTCTAAGGAGATTGGATAACATTCTGTTCTTGTTGCCCTCTAAATCGTATTCTTCATTATACCTCTTGCCATCATAGCCAACTGTATAGATAAGCCTTGAAACAAGCATCATCTTGTCTTTAGATACCTTTACCTTTTTATTGGGTATGGTGGTAGCCTTTCTTCTCTCAATGAAGAACAGAAACATATCTGTAAACTTCCACTTCTTATAAGATATGTCAAGACTGAACTTGTCTTTGAAGTTCATTTGTGATAACAGACTGTTATCTATAAAGCCTTTCAATCCTATATTTTCTAATTGCTTGATTTTTGTTTCTTTGTTTTGTTCTCCGTTTACAATCTTGCTGTATGTTTCACTGAAATGATGGACTGCAATTTGAATGATATTTATCAAATCTTCTCTTTCTGTATAATAACTCTTTCTGTTACCTTGCTTCAAAGTAATACTTGACGCATCACACAGATTAGTTAGAAAAGTGGCAAAATCTTCAAGTACGGACTTTCCCATAATGGGTGCATTTGTACCAATATCCTCTATAAAGTCATATACGAACAGAAGCAGATACCAAAACTTACTAACATCTAGCTTATATGCTTCAATGGTATTCTGTAAATCTTCATTAGTTAGAAACTTCTCTTTGAAAGAATCGTCCAGCTTTCTGTATTCCCGTTTTTTGTATTCTTCCAAAGTTCCTTTGAAAGTTTTCATTTCTTTGCTTCTTTCGTACCTTTCTTCAACGGATAAGTTTCTTTCTGCATATCTGTTGGCGAATATGGCAGGTGCAGCGGACACATCTTCATAATCAGGCAGGAAGTGATTGGCTACTTCCCACACATATTCTAAAAGTGGCTCATTTAGACATTTGTGGCTTTCATGCCAAGCCACTTTTAAATCGGGTAATTCTTCTATCTGATACATAGTGTATTCATATTAGTTATACTGCAAAATAAAAGAAAAGTCCGCAATCTTTAGCGGATTACAGACTTCTTTTTCGTTATAGCAGGTTCTTCATTGCATTGTTTATCTGCTCATTGTCGAAACTATCTAAATAAACTTGTGTTACTCGTTCCGAACTGTGTCCCATAATCTGCCCTATGATAGCGGTTGATATACCTGCTTTCTTCATAATGGTAGCTTGGCTATGTCTTGCCACGTATGTGGTGATTGGAATAGGTATGCCCAATTCCTCGCCAATCTGTTTTAAGCGTTTATTTACTTTGGTGATAACTTTATGCAGTCTGTTGGCTTTCTCTTGTTCCGTTGTATGTCTGTTAGAAAATATCGGGAACAGATAAGGGTTGTTCTTGCTGTGATACTTCTTAATAAGTTCAACCGCTTGCGGAACTAACGGTAGTTTGATGAGTTTACCCGTTTTGCTTCTTTTATAGACAAGTCTGTTGTCTATGATGTTCTTCTGTGTGAGATTGGCTATATCCACAAAGTTAATGCCGCCCATATAATAGGTGAAAGCAAACAAGTCTATTGGTAGGCGCATAAATCTGTTGTCTGTCTGATATTGCAACACTCTGTTTATGTCCTCTTTGCTTAACGCTCTTTTGGCTGTTTCTTGATTCAACTTAGATACTTTGTATTTCTTGAAAGGGTAGTGTTCCGCTTTTACCATATCCTCTTGTATGGCATAATTATAGATGGTGCGCAATGTTCTGAATCGTATGCCGATGGTATTCTCCGCAAGTCCGTTGTTTCTAAGCCATGTCTCGTATTTCTTTAGCCAAGCAACATCTATATCTGTGAAATGAATATTCAGATGTTTATTGTACTTGATGAGTGAATTGTACACTTGTTTAACAGAAAGCATATATCCACGTCTGTTTTCTTCTTGAAGAAGTTGGAGATACTCATTAAATGCTTCTTCTACCGTTTTCGGTTTAACTGAATTAGAAACTTGCTCATTCAAGGTGTTGGCTGTAAATAACTTATCTTCTGATTTCAGTTTAACTATTTCCGTTTCGTACTCTTTTTTCTTGTTAGCTATGAGTATGTTGATATACTCTTTATTAGGACAATTTGATTTTGGAATGTTCTTTTCAAAGTTCCAATGCTCCGCTCTTACGGACACACCTAAACTTTTGTACTTTCGTTTGCCATCCATGCAGACACAAATCATAAGCGGATGTTCACCATTACCAAGAGTTTTTGATTTGTAACACAATACATTAACCGTTGTAGCCATTTCTTTTTTCGGTTTACATCTCGGTTTACATGAGAGCTGAAAAATCATTGAAAAGCCACCGAAAAAGACACAAAAGGATATAAAAAAAGCAGCCACTTTGATTAGTAACTGCTTGATAATTAA
>ULKR01013622.1_pt1 | contig 28119 bp, 45 predicted proteins | sample 1951181 | NCBI WGS metagenome assembly ULKR01 (sample SAMEA4835503, study PRJEB28245) | human gut metagenome | biome: gut microbiome; material: fecal sample | place: Denmark | collected 2008 | reverse complement strand
GCCGAGGATGTGGTTAGGTGAAAATCCTAAGGTGGAATGTAGGGTACGTTGCGTGACGAAGTAATGGGAGTAGGTGCGATGGCAGCTTAATTAAAGTGGAGGCCTCACTAATATATGTATGGCTGTACAGCACCGAAGGATTTAGACTGTCCAAAGCAACTGGCGTAATAAAGCATAAAATCCAGTGAAGACGTACGTGTAGGCAGTATGGGGCGGTAGCTCAATGGTAGAGCGCAGGTCTGAAGAGCCTGGCGTTGGAGGTTCGATTCCTCCTCGCCCCACTTTAATAGATTAAATAATTAATAGTAAGATGGACAATAACTTGTATTATATCTTAGGAGGCATCGCCTATGGTATATTTATCCTACAATTCATAATATCATGGGTTGCTGGGGAGTTCGATGTCGACGTAGACTTTGATGGTGATGCTGATTTTGATGTCAGTGATGTTGTATCCTTTAAAGGATTTATCCATTTCTTCATGGGATTCGGAGGATGGACATCTATTAAGCAATTATTAGGTTATGAAGTAACCTGGATTGATTGGTTAATAGGATTCTTTATAGGTCTTGTGTTTGTATTTATGCTGTATCATTTATATAAGTTCTGTATGAAATTGCAGAACCTTCCTAAAGACGAACCGAAGACTAACTTAGTTGGCAGAACTGCTACTATCTATGTACATTTAGGTGAAGGGCGCCATTTGGCATCCGTGAACATAAGTGGAGCATTGAGAGAAGTAGAAGTTGTATCTCTTAATAAGAAGATATATCCTGTCAATGAGCCAGTAACGATTCGTAAATACGAAGACAATAAATTATACATAGATTAATACCAATTTCAAGATGGAAATGACATCATTAATTATCGTTGGTGTAGTTGTATTAGTTGCAATCATCACTATCATTGGGATTCTATCCCGCTACCGTAAATGTAAATCTGACGAATTGTTGGTAGTTTATGGTAAAACAGGCTCTCACAAAGAGAAAGTTAGCGAACGCGACGCTAAAGGTAATCTGGTTGACAGAGAAGTTGAAATTAAAACTGCCAAAGTTTATCATGGTGGTGCAGCCTTTGTATGGCCGATTATACAGGGTTATGAAGTAATGTCAATGCAACCGATTCAATTGAATCTTGTATTGAAGAATGCTTTGTCAGCTCAAAATATTCGTGTAACTATCCCTACCACTGTAACTGTTGCTATTAGCCAAGAACCGCTGATTATGCAGAATGCTGCTAATCGCTTACTAGGTGCTGATGATGACGTTAAAGAAAGTTTGATTTCAGATATTGTTTATGGTCAGATGAGGCTTGTTATTGCTTCGATGACTATTGAAGAGCTTAACTCTGACAGAGACAAGTTCCTAGCTCAAGCTAGAGACAATATCAATACGGAATTGAACAAACTTGGTCTTTATCTGATGAATATCAATATCAGTGACATTCAAGACGCTGCTCAATATATTGATAATCTTGGTAAGAAAGAAGAGACTAAAGCAAGAGCGCAATCACAAGCTGATATCGCAGAAGAAGAGAAGAAAGGAGCAATCCAGATAGCTCAAACTACGAGAGAGAAGGAGATTGCAATTGCAGCAGCTACTAAGGAGCAAGAAACTATAGTGGCTGAAACTAACAGGGAGAAAGAAGTTGCTATTGCTAAGACCACTAAAGAGAAAGAAACTCAATTGGCCGAGCAGCATAAGGAACAACAAATTGCTGTTGCAGAGCAAAGAAAGGAACGTGAAATTGGTGTGGCTACAGCCCAAACTGAAGAAGCTTCCAAAGTTGCCGAGCAAGAAGCATTGAGAGCTGCCAAGATTGCAGAGCAGCAAGCTTATGCAACTGCTAAAGAAGCAGAATTTACTGCCAAAGCTGAAGCCGCTAAGGCAGAAGCAGAAGCAGAGAAGGAAGTTCGTATGGCAGTAGCAGCACAAAACCAAGAAGCTGAAACTGTTAAAGCACAGCAGGAGAAAGAAGCTAAAACTGCACAGTATGAATCAGAAGCCCGTCAAAAGGCAGCTGAAGCAGAGAAAGCAGCAGGAGTAGCTGAACAGAAAGCTACTATTGAAGTTTCCAAAGCTAAGGGAGAAGCAGAGAAAGCTAAAGCTGAAGCAGAAAGAGTAGCTGGTACTTCTAAAGTTGAAGCTCAAATGGCAGTTGCTAAAACAGAGCAAGAACGTCAGGTGGAAGTTAACGAAGCTAAAGCTAAAGCTGAAGAAGCTAAGCTTAAAGCTGAAGTAATTATACCTGCCGAGAAGGCCAAAGAGAAAGCTAAGATTGAAGCAGAAGCTGTTAAGAGTGTAGCCATTCTTGAAGCAGAAGCGGAAGCAGCTAAAATCTTGAAAGCAGCAGAAGCTAAAGCAAATGCTACTAAGATGCAACTGGAAGCAGAAGCTGAAGGTACTAAGAAGAAACTTCTTGCCGAAGCTGAAGGTAAGAAAGCATCTTTAATGGCAGAAGCTGAACAGAAACAGGCAATGGAAATGGCTCCGGCTCTTGCAGTTGAACATATGATTAAATCAGGTATGCATCCTGAAGCAATCGTTCAATATGCAATGACCGACAGGTGGAAGGAAGTTGCTGAAGCCAACGCTAAGGTATTTGAACATATCCAGCTTGGTAATGTTACTGTGTATGGTGATTCCAACACTGCTGGACAGTTCATGGCTAATATGGCTAAGAATCTTGCTCCGAGTTTGGAAATTGCCCGTAATTTGCCTATTGCAGATTCGCTTAAGCAAATAATCACTGGCAAGAAGCCAGAAGAATCACCAGCTAAAGGTGATAATTTTCCTCCTGTAAAGTAATCCTTTTACAGTGAATTTCTAAGAAGACTTACAGCATTGAGGTAATCATAAGCGATTGATATAGCATAAATAAGTCTTCTGTGGATTGGAGAGTTGGGTGAGTGGCTTAAACCAGTCCCCTGCTAAGGGACCGAACCTCAAAAGGGTTCCGCTGGTTCGAATCTAGCACTCTCCGCGCTGGCTAATAAGAGTTTGCGAAAATCATTATTAACCTAATTATTAGAATTATGGTGAAGGTATTAAATTCAAGAGAATTGAGGAGTATAGATTTAAAATCTATTCCTGATGCAGTTATCTTAGCTTTTAATACTTTAATAGTTAAGAACTGGAGTGGTAAAGCTTCTGAATTTAAGCAATCAGATGTAATAGCCTATGTAGCATCTGAAGGTTTAACTGAAGAAGAAGTAATTAAGAACCATTGGTTAGATGTAGAACCTCTATATCGAGAGAATGGTTTTGATGTGAAGTATATAAGATGTCCAGAAGGCAATAAGTTTGTATTCTGGAAGGCTTAATAAGGTATACTGGATTCGACTAGTGGTTTAGGTCGACGCACTTTCTATGCGTAAACAGGGGTTCGAATCCCCTATCCAGTGCATTAGTAATGAATTAATAATTACAGCTTATGAAAGAATGTAACAAAGTATTCTTTGGCGAGAAGGGACTAACCCAAACTTCTGCCAATCACCTGGCTAATATAGCTAAGGAAACAGTAGAATCTAATAGACAAGCTTTAGATTCTGTAGGGTTTGTGAATGTCAATATTAGCTTGCTAAGTGGAGGTAACTCTAGGACTGTGAAGACAGGTAGAAATGAGGCATATCTTGATAATGTGCCCACATTACTTCAAGAAGTTGCTAATATGAATGCCTTCTGTGCATGGATTCGTGAAGCTATTAAGGCTAGAGAAGAAGAACTTGAAATTATTAACAGGTACACATGGGATTTATATGCTACAGACGTAGCTGGATTCAAGTTGGACACCCCGATTAAGGGTAATATCCTTACCGAAGAGGAAGCAATTGCTTCATTGAGCATTGCAGAACGTATGGAATATTACAGACTAGAAGCAGAAGCATCTGCTATTGGTAAGTATATTCATCCAATGCGTCCGTTTGCAAACGCCCGTAGAGCTTTAATGGATGCCTATACTAATCCTACTAAAGTTGAAGGTTCTGGTACTGACACAATCGTGTACTCGTATGACCCGTCTGTTAGTAGCGATAAGGTAGAGAATACATTCTTTGCATTACAGCAGAAACACAGAGACATATCAGCCAGACTTAATAAGATTAAGTTCAAGATTGATAAAATGGTAAAGGATTCTGAATATGAAGTCAATCAGGCTTATAAACAAGCTGTTGATAGATTCAATTTGGATGCCAAAACCCTGTCTCAACAATGTGAAACTTGGAAAGTTGAAGAACGTAAGAAACTATTGGAACTTAAGATAGTAATTCCTAATGAGTTACAAGCAACTTATGAATTGCTAACTAAGATTTCCAATCCAGATAAATAGGTGCTATAGTCTTGAATCTCATTGGATTCTAACATAGCTTTGCGTGAGTAGTATGAATTGCATCAAAGACTCTAGTCGATGCATTGTCGACAAATTAATCGTGTTCTGTATTTCATACAGGGACGATTTCCAGCATAATTAAGTATTATTAATTCAAACCCTGTCAGTCTATTGCGAAGTTACAAAATTCCTTTGACTTTGCCCTAGATAGCAATAGGCTGGTCTTTGACTTTAATCTTAATTTTGTCATAGTTGCAATTAACTACTCACGACTATTTAACACACTGCCATCTACTAAGGGTTAGGTAATCAGTCTCTCACACTGAAAATACGGGTTCGAATCCCGTTGGCAGTACCTCGTACATAATCCTTCCAATCAGGTAACTGGTTAAGCAAGCTTCATGGTGCATTCGTTCAGTGATAGGATGCCTCACTGTCTATGAGGAGACCACGGGTTTGAATCCCGTATGCACCGCTTTCTTTGATTTACGAAGGAGATGTCAGCACACTTGGTAACATCGTCTCCTGTTTATGCCGACTTCGCATAGTGGTTGATTGCACGTGACTTGTAATCACGAGAGGAAACTCCACGTCAGTTCGAATCTGACAGTCGGCTCGATTGTAATCCTAGATGATTACAGTTAGATTATAAATTACCACACAGAGAAGCTTATTGAATTTAACATGTTAAATGTAAGTGTAAATGAGCAGTTTTAAAGAGAAATTAAGTAAGAGTGGACAAAGTGTACTTGATGCAAGAGCGCAGAATCTGTATGAATTGGCTAAAATCGAGGAAGACAGATTTGTTCAGGATTGTAAGTTGAAAGTACTTCGCATTCAGGGAGAAATCAACAAACACAATGACCTGGCTGTTAAATCAAGAGACTCTTTGAATCCGGGAGAAGGACTGAATCCGGCTGAATGGGTAAGAACGAGACATGAATTGGCACGTAAACTGCGTGTTGCAAAGATTGAACTTGCTCTAGCTATGCAAGTCGATGCAGAAGAATTTCCCGCTGATGCATCAGAATCCATTAATTTGGATGACGCTGCTGCAATTGTAAATGAGTAATTTATGGGAGCAGGTAGTTATTCTAGAATTGCTTATGATGTAGAGGCCAGCAGTAGAGGTTTGTACACCTCTACTAGGGATGAACTCTTTAGTAGCCATGCCATTAATGCATGTAATACTGCTGCATCGCTTAACAACAATGTTAGGCAGTATAACACGCAGATAAGGCAAGAAATGGTTAACGTGGGTGTTCGTGAATCTCGTGATTCTAAAGAACATCCTTTCTCTACTCCGATAATCATTGCGCTAGACGTTACTGGTTCAATGATGGACACACCTTATGAAATGATTAGAGACCAATTCCCTAAGATTATGGACTCTCTCATTCAACTAGGTGTACGTGACCCACAAATCATGTTTATGGCAGTTGGGGACCACGTTTATGACCGATATCCAATTCAAATTGGGCAGTTTGAGTCTGATACAGCTAAAATTCTTGACACTTTACAATCGTTCGTGATTGAAGGTGGAGGAGGTAATAGAGGTGAAAGCTATCTACTATCTCACATCGTAGCAGGTTATCATACTGAAACTGATTCCTGGTTTGAAAGACACACTAAGGGATTCTTATTTACTATTGGAGATGAACCAAATCTCGATAAGGTAGAGGGATGTTACTTAGAACGTGTTCTAGGGTATCAAAAAGGTGCTAAAACCATTACTTGTCAAGAAGCTCTTGACAAAGCAAAGGAACAGTACCATGTATTCCACATTCACATTACTAATGCCAGTCATGGCTCAAGGGTTGCTGAATCTTGGAAGACTTTACTTGGACAGAATGTTGCATCTGGAGAAGTAGACAAGGTGATTGTCACCGCAATTAAAGAGAACTATGAGGAGCCTGTTGAACTCCTAGTGCTTCTGTTAGTCAGGAATGGCAAGATGTGCCGTCTGATAGTAATGACAAATTTTATTAAACTGAAATGATTAGTATTGTATTAGGAACATTCTTTGGAGACGAAGGTAAGGGACAGACAGTTCACAACTTATGTAACAAGTACATAGGTAAGCGAGAGTCTGTATTAGTAGTCAGGTTTAGTGGTGGACATCAAGTAGGACATACTGTAAAGCATGGAGACATAATGCATACCTTTAGTAACTTTGGCAGCGGAACCTTACTTGGAGTGCCGACGTACTGGTCCGAATACTGTACTGTAGACCCAATTACCTCTATGTTGGAGGGTGCAGACTTAGCTAAAATGGGAGTTCATCCCATTGTTCAGTATCACCCTCACTGCCAAGTTGTAATTCCCTTCGATGTCTATTCCCAAGTTAATAACGAAGAGAACTTACGACATGGTACTGTAGGTACAGGGTTTAAAGCTTGTTTGGACCGAGTTAAGGCAGGATACAGCTTAACAGTTGTAGATTGTATGAATCCTTACATACTGCGTGAGAAACTAAATGCCATAGTGGATAACTATTACAACATGTCTAGTAAATATCCTTCGATAGACCTAGACAACTGGTGTAGGTTAGCACATGCTTATTTCTTACATACAGGTACGGTTAATGAAGATTGCTTGTTGAATTATGATAACCTAGTGTTTGAAGGTTCACAGGGAATATTGCTTGACCAAAGATTCGGCATAATGCCTTATTGTACTCCGTCTAATACAACTTCACAAAACGCTTACGAGCTGTTGCGGAAAGCAGGTATACGTAAAGAAATCCAAACTTGTTATGTAACTCGTCCTTATATAACAAGGCATGGTAACGGCCCGTTTCCTTCTGGAATGTCTGTTAGGGATGTCGATGACCCTAATAATAAGTTCAACGATTTCCAGAAGACGCTTAGGGCTATTGATTTCGACAAAGACCTATTCGCACACAGTGTACGCATTAACCGTTCATTTAAGGTTCCTTATAGGAATGAACGAACGGAGAAATTGTACGTATCACATTGGGATGAAGCATCTGACGCAGAGCAAGAAATGCTAGCGAATTTATGGATGTCAATACAACCCATGATATTCGATAAGTTAGTTTAGGAGTCTTCGGACTCCTTTTACTGGGCTATGGTGTAGTGGTAGTCACACAAGGTTTTGGCTCTTGTAGCCCAGGTTCGAATCCTGGTAGCCCAACTACTAATTATTTCAGTTTAAAATAGAATTTATCATGAAGTCACTAACAACACTACTCTTTGAGAACTGTTAATTGTGAGTAAACATGGGCGTTCGGGGCCCGTATCTCAATCGGTTAGAGAAACTGACTCATAATCAGGAGGTTGTCGGTTCAAGTCCGGCCGGGCCCACACAGTTAATAGTTGAATCGAATGAGTAAGGTAGTAGGTAGCATTGACGGCTACGATGTCATTTATGTGGAAGGCAAGAATATGATATTCTGTAAGAATACTATATTACCCTTTCCACTCATTAAAAGAATTATCAGAGGAGGTCTATGTAGGGAAACAATCGAAGAGAAGAACCTGACTATCACTCAAGACGGTTCTATTATTCAACTTGGTTGTTTAACTACAACAAGAGAGAATTGTGAGGCAATCATTAAAGAAGTAAATAAGATTAATAAACCTAATTAAGTAATGGCAAAGAACATTATTCCGCAAGGAACTACAGCTGCTATTAAGCAGAGAGTTAACAAGTACGAGGAAACTCAGAAACAGAGAATGATTGAAGTGCTCCAAAGCAACGTGAAGTATGCTGATGCTCTGGGATTCATCGAAGGTGAAATCAAACAGTCCAAGAAAATGGCAAGTTTCAAATACTCGCTGCTTTGTTGGAAACCAGACGGTGTATATCAGTTGAACAGAGCAATCAATGAAATCTTCGGTTCTGCCGTTAGTAAGGAGGATAACAGTCCTTCTGGAAACAGCAATATTGATACCGTAGACGTTGTTCTGGCAGACGGTTCTCGTACCAAGGTTCCGTTTGGTAAAATCAGCCTTGAAGAATTGGGAGAAGATTCTGAAATCAACATCAACTATGACAATGACCGTCATTTGCTCCTTATTAAAGGACAATGCCAGTTCAAATACCAGTCATTGATTGATGATATTGTTGACAGAACTAAAGAGCTGTTAGCATCGGAGTCTATCTACAAGAATCAAGCACTGGAAATCAGCAATCTGTCTGAACCTACTATCATGACACTTGCCGGCATTGAGAAACAATTCATGGTTCTTTCTAAGAAGACTGAATTTGAATTGCAACCGCTACGTTCAAGAATCTTGTATCCGGAGAAATGTCTGGCTAAAGGTATTCCATTGAAGTACGGTTGTTTGCTGGAAGGTAAATATGGTACAGGTAAGACCTTGCTGGCATTTAAGCTGGCTAAAGATGCTGTGACAAACGGCTGGTCATTCGTGTATTTGAAGAATCCTTCTCTTCTTGCAGAAACTCTGCGCATGTGTAAAGTTGTTGACCGTTCGGGCCATGGTGTTGTCGTATTTGTTGAAGATATTGACCAAGTAACTAGAGGTAACAGAGATGCTGCTATGCAAGACATCCTGAATACTCTGGACGGTGGTGATACCAAAGACATGAACGTAATCACCTTGTTCACTACTAATCACATTGAATTGATTGAACCTACCTTCTTGAGAGGTAAGAGAATTGGTTCTGTGATTACCATGGACTGTCTGGACGCTGAAACTTCGGAGAAATTCATCCGTTCTACCTTCACCGCTGAAGAAGGATATACAATCGACGATGATTTGAGTGAAGTATGTAACTACATTCAAGAAGCTGAAATTGCTCCGGCATTTATGGCTGAAATCGTTGAATCAACCAAATCCAAACTTATCTTTACAGAAGAAACCCATGTAACATCGTTCCATATCAAAGCTAGCGTTGAATCTTATCAACGTCAACTTGGACTTGCATCCAAGAAAGCTGTTGTGGAAACTCCGGCTGAAAGATTGGTAAATGCTCTCAAACTCGTTCTGGGTACAGAGAAGCTTGAAGCAATCACTCAGATGTGTGAGTATCAGTGGGAACTCGACCGTAAGGACTACTCTACGGAGAAGAAGGACAACAAATAAACCTTGGAGGGCGGGAGTAATCTCGCTCTCCTTTTATTAACAACTAAATGAGACATTTATTGATATTCCTATTAGTCTTATTAATGTCTGCAACTAAGGTGGATACTACACCTAGAGACTTTCATGTAAGTATAGTAGGAGAAGAGAAAGTAGAACAATTTGAATCTAAATTCCCTCAAATAGTTAAGGACGAAGCTGTGTATATTGCATATCTTCAGCGATACTATAAGGGACATGAAGATGAATTTATCAACTTGATGAAGTAACAATGGGGTAGTGCTGGAATTGGCAGACAGGCTTGGTTTAGGCCCAAGTGCCTTCGGGCGTGTGAGTTCGAGTCTCACCTACCCTACTAGATTATTAACTATTAAATGTATTTAATTATGGTAGAAACTTTAAGTGAGCTGCTTGAAAATGCAGCTAACGTAGCAGAGGACAACGGTGGTAAGCTTTCAATAGCAAGCGCAGCAGTATTAATTGCTGAAGCTTACGAGTTAGGAATGGATAAGGCAACTAAATTATTGACAGAAGATGCCGACAATTGTTGATATGAGACCACCAGCTAACACTTTCAGACATGCAACTTTGATAGTAATATGGCTGGTGGTGTGCTTAGTAGGACTAGGAGGATGTAAATCTAACTTAGTTAAAGAAACCTGTATTGACAAACCTGTGTGGACTACAGTAGTTGCTAAGGACTGTTATACCGAAACAGTTAATCAACAGACGCATACTGTATATGAGCTTACACTAATAGCCGACGGTAGGGACAATCAGTTCAAACTACGTGTAGACAAACCAACCTATGATAGAGCTTTTATTAATAACAAGCCTAATAGGCTTAGCTTTAATCTTAATAGAAGTGATTATGGGACTGGTTGGGAACCACTAATTGTTGCATTATACTTCATTATGCTCGTTGGCGGGCTAGCATGTGTGATAATTGAAGGTATAAAATACATGATTGATATTAAAGAACATTTATCATAGTATGGAGAAATTGAGTGCAGATGCGTTACGTTTAGCCTTAGTAACAGCATCTATGGAGTACTATAAGAAGTACGTAGAAGGCAATCAAGACTTTGACAATTCCGAGCAAATCAAAGAGGAGCTTGATAAGTTGGAAGCAGCAGGTCTGGGTGGAACTAAGAATGCAGATACCCTTAGGACTATTCTCGAGTCTAAGAAGTATAAGTCAGCTTTAGGTCCAGAGAAATTAGACCTGAAGAAGGTTAACGAAATAACATCCTGGATTAAAGAATCGTATCCTGATGCACTGGTTGTAACTTACGAGGATTTCTTTGCAATCCTGAAGAAGTACAATTTGTATTGTGGTCCAATATCGACCTTCAGCGGATTCATTCCAAGTGAGAATGTGTCACAAATAGCAAAGGCTTCTAACGCTTTGAACTCTTTAAATCTTAACTACGTCAGTTGGGTTGAAGCTGTGAGAATAGATTCAAGAATGTCTAAGGACATGACCAAACGGCTTGTTGAGTATTTCTCTAGATTCCCATTTGTATTCAAAGGTATTGACCGTGGTTATCAGTACATGAGGTCTATAGGTGGAAGTTATAAGGAGGAAGATTACCTACATCTTGGCACCTCATATTTAGACCATAACACTTGGCTAATTGCAGCGCCTTATGATACTATGGAGAATAATATTCGCATAGAAATCTTCTCTAAAGCTGAAGAAGACCGTAAAAGAAGGTTAGAAGACCCAATAGTATTTAGGGCTACCGAAGTAGGTATTGTTATCGTGTCTATGTGGGGAGAAGAAGCATCAGACAGCATGTTCGATAAATACCGATAAACATGTAATCCACCACTTAAATGTGAGCAGGTGTAGAAATGACTATAGGGCTATTTCAGTTTAGCAGACGTGCTATTCCATAGATTAGCTGACGTCAATAATTGGTAAGGCAGCTCGCAGCCCTGCCAGGCGGATTATTCATATATAAGAACATAAGGAGACAAAGCCAGACTAGCCGGCAGTTAAGCATGTAAAAGAATCTGCTAAATGTGGTTTAAAAGAAGCTAAGGATTTTGTTGACACTTATTGCGATTACGTATTATGAGGTGGTTGTATCATATTTTAATTAATTGGATAGACTTAGTAAGAGATTGATATGGAAACAGCATTAATGATTACTGTAGTCATTGCATTTGTGGCTGCATTAATAGCTATGTTACTAACTATATGGGATTGTGACTTTAAATGGGTTAAGATATTCTTAAGTATAGCTGCTATAAGTACTATAGGAATGATAATTGTAGTTACAATCAAGGTCATGATGTCAGTATAAGGGTATGGCTTGATGGCGAAATTGGTAGACGCCCCAGATTTAAGCTCTGGTGTCCAGAAATGGACGTGTGGGTTCGAATCCCACTCAAGCTACTAATAATTAAAGGAAGGAGGATTTATGAAAGAACTATTAGAAGAATTAAAGAAACAGTATGAGGGCAATAACGTCATGGAAGCTGTTGCTGTATCTATAGAGAAGGCATATAAAATCGGGTATTCTGAAGGTTTTGCTGCTGGTGAAGAAGCAATGAAGAATCTAATTGACAAGTTAACATCACCTACAATATCTAATTAATATGACTATAGAAGAGTTCCTGCGCAAAATAGTTGAGATTGATTTAACTCAAGCTCAACATGTATTCCATGATTGGGATGCTGCTCTGGAGAGTTATGCTATTAGGTACAAGAAACACGGTTCACCTAATGTAGTTAGGTTATTAAAGATTGCCAACTCATTGGGTGAACTTGTTGATTTATATAGGGGAGTAGTGCTAAGAAGATATCCAATGACTATAGCTTCGTTGAATAGTAAAACTGCCAGATATAATGAGTTGATATCTTACTATAACTACAAAAATGGGCAAGAACTAACCTTGTTTGAAAGAATAAGTAATGGTTCTACCATGGAAGAGAGATTAAACTTTGTATATTTAATGTCTAAAGCCGATGCATTACAAGGAGAAACTACTGACCGAAGGAAAATCCTTCAGAACCTCAGAGAAGGGAAACTCTATGACTCCTCTAATCAAATCTGGCCAAGAGCATGTCTTGAGTCCTATAAATCTTAGCGATGTAGAGGTAGGTGATATAGTATTCTGCAAAGTTAAAGGTAGATACTATACTCACTTAGTCAAAGCTAAGGGAGACAGAGGAGTTCTTATAGGTAACAATCATGGTAAGATTAATGGGTGGACCAAATCCGTATTTGGTAAAGTAACTAAAATACTATAACATGAGTGAACGAAGACTTAAACTTGGTCATAGGAAAGAGTATAAACGTAAAAGCAAGCATACTCGTAATCCAAGTTACTATCCTAGATACCTTACTAAAGTGACGCTAGCTGATTTTGATGCTGATTTCAATTTGAGAGTGTCTAAAGAAGTAGCAGCGCAGAGAGGATATGGTAGAAAGGTATTAGACAAAAGTTGTCATATAGCTTGGGACCACGGTTATGGATACGTTAAAGAATCCAGAATTGTGAAATTCATAGCCAAGTATGTAGGTAAGCTTAAAAGGAAACGAGTATAGACCAGGCTGGAACCTGGGTTAAATAAAGTCCAGCGATGACAACTAAAGCAGAGTTGAGCGTATGTAATAAGACGTGCAGTTTAGCGCTGACTGTGGGGTGGTTGCAGAACACCTCTTTAGGAATGACTATTAGTGTTTGACTATTAGTATTCTAACCACTGCTCCATGCGGTTGTAGTGTAAAGGAGGGCACATCACTAATTTTAGTATGCGCACAAGTGATAGATTGGGTTCGATTCCCGACAGCCGCTCACCCTGAACCCTGTAATTCTAATCCTATAAGATGTTTGGAAAGAAACAATCAGCCGAACCGGCTAAAGTAACAAGTACCTCACTAGCCGAGGAATCAGCTAAGATTATTGATGTTACCAATCTTAAAGAGGTAGCATCTAGAGCTCAAGCAGAGAAAGAGGTTAGAGAACAAGAGATTATCGAATTACAAACTGAAGCTGCAAACCTTGAAGCAGTTTCTAACAAAGCAACAGCCATGGCCGAGAAGATTGGTGGGTTGCTATCATAACATTATGGACAAAATCAGAGACGTATCAGAAATTGATTTCAAAGTGGAGGAAGTAATGAAAGCTAAATCTTTCAATGACTTCGTAAACGGAGATGTAGAGAAAGCTTTCTATTTGGGCTTCTTTAGAGATGAATTGCAACGACCTCTATCTGTTGCTATGCAAATTAGAGGTGATGAAGGCATAGCCTTAGTAAAGAGTTTTGACGAAGCGATGCAGAAGGCTAGACCTTATGTAGAAGAAATGTCTGCTATAGCTGATGATGCTATGGCTAAAGAGGAGTTCACAATGTTAGATGTAGTTAATGAAGTCTCTGACAAGGTTAACTACAAACAGGAGGAAGACAAATTCTATGTCATCTTTATCTTAGGTATGTGGGTTAAGCATCTTATTGATGAAGATGTCATATCCGAAACCGAAGAAGATGAGGATGATGAGGATTTTATTGAGAATCCTAATGCCGACGCATAAGTACAGAATATACTGTGATGGTGCCTATTCTCCTGCGAGAAATCAAGGGGGAATAGGCTTTGTCATTTTAGAGGATGACAAGAAGATATTCCAATACAGTAAGATGTATAAGAACAGCACCAATCAGCGAATGGAGCAAATGGCTGCCATAGTTGCCCTGGAATCCATAAAGGAACCTTCTGAAATTACAATAGTAACAGATTCTATGTATATTGTAGGAACTCTTACTAAAGGGTGGAAGAGGAAAGCCAACACTGATTTGTGGGAACGTCTTGATAAGGCTGTGAACAGGCATAAAGTAGTGTCTGTTGAGTGGTGTAAAGGTCATGCAAATGACGAATATAATAAGGAAGCTGATAAGCTTGCTTATAATGCTAGTAACGAAATAGGATAAACCTATGAAATACAAGAAGAAAGTACAACGTCTTAAAGACCGACAGGCTTGGTGGGATAAGCAATCTGATTCATTTAAGAGAGCTACTACCAGACCAGGTTCAGTTAAACAAAAGTAATTATGAACAATTTTAGTCCTTCTACAGATACGTCTGTAGGCACAAAGAGATTCACAGCCCAAGAAGTGCAATTAGCTTATACTCTAATGGCTGTAGAGTACATGAAGACTATTAAGGGTCTGAATCCGAATCATCAACTAGTTGATAAGGCTGTCAAACTGAAAGCTTTAGGATTTACTAATTCTAAAGAAGTAGGTGATGCTATCACTTCGGAAGAGGACCTTAAAGTCTTAAAATGTTATAGCTTTTTGCAAAGACATTTCCCTGGCTCATTGATACTTAAGGAGGAGGATTTCATTAATCTGAATGTTAAGTATGGATTAGTTGTTGGAAGACTATCAGCTTATAAAGGTTCTGTACCTGACGAGAACATTGATGAAATCTCTAAGGTAATGGCCACTGCTCAAGCACTTGAGGCAAATGAGTATGTTAACTACAGCGGAAACGGTTCACCTTTACGGTATGTTACTGGTATGCAAGTTGCTACTCACCCTATGCCTATTGGTAGCATGTCCTATCCGGTTGGAAGGTACTTCATTAGGCAGGAACCTTCCCATATTGGACTTATGTATTTGAGCAGAAATAAGGCTAGAATGAATGCATATCCATTCTTTCATATCCTTAATGAAGCCAAGGCACATGATGTGAACATTGCTGATTCAAAAGAATGTAGCAGTGCTGACTTATTCATTGCCGCTCCTATTGAAGAAATGAATGAAACGATGCAGTTTACAGTTCCGGAAAGGAAGATTATTCCTATCAATAATGACCCATTTGTGTTTCAAGTAACTCCAATAGGGGTAATGATTCACTCTAAATGGGGAGTAGAAGCCGAAGACAATATATTCGACAATATTAAACCTTTATAAGATTATGGAATTTGTCAAGTTTAAAAGAGCAGTCCATGCGCAGTTTAATCAACTAGCCGCTGGTGCAGACATGCTCTTTCTGACTAATGTAGACAAGGACGCATTATGGGATTGTTACCTTAATTCCTTTCCGGAGGAAGAGAGACAGTCTCATAATTGCAACAATTGTAAACATTATATCAGACATTATGGTAGAGTTGTCGCTATTAAAGACAATAAAGTAGTAACCATGTGGGAGAACCTACAGTTGGATGAACCTTATGCTACTGTAGCTAGAAATCTCGATGCATTAGTGAAATCAAAACCAGTTGTAGATGTTTTTATCACTCGTGATTATGAACTAGGAATTGATAGAAACAATGTCTATATTGACAGTTTGCAAGGTCCTAAAGTAATTACCTGGAATCATCTCTATTATCATATGCCAAATCAATTGGTGTATACAGGAACTGAATCCGTATCTGCTGTAATGGGGACTTTACGCACAACTAAGGAAGTGTTCAAACGTGCACTGGAGGAATTAACTGTCGATTCTATAGAAACAGTTCTGGACTTAATAGGTCAGAATGCTTTATATAGAGGAGAACAGTTTAAAAATGACTTAAGTGTATTCCTGGGTCATAAAAGACACTATGATTCATTACCTGATGAAGAGAAAGACAACTGGTGTTGGGCAAACTTCAATCGTGTAGGATGTGCACGCATTCGTAATACGGCAATTGGTACATTGTTGGTAAATATATCATCAGGACTTGAATTGGACGATTGTGTGACTGCATACGAACGTATCATGGCTCCAGAGAACTATCAAAGACCTAAGTCAATTGTTACTAAAAGAATGATTGAGGAAGCACAGAAGAAAGTGCAGGAACTAGGTCTTATGGATTCTCTACCTCGTAGACATGCTGCCTTAGAGGATATAACAGTTAACAATGTTATATTCGCTAATCGTGATGCCAAGAAGGTAATGGCTGGAAATATATTCGAAGAACTAGCCGCAGACACTAAAGTCAATCCTAAGAAGTTTGACAAGTTAACTGAAATTAGCATTGATGATTTCATTGCTAATGTAGTACCTACTGCCACTAACATAGAAGTGTTAATGGAAAGTAGACTGTCTAATAACTTAGTAACTCTTACAGCTCCTGTTAATAAGGATGCTAAGAATCTATTTAAATGGCCGAACAACTTTGCTTGGACATATAATGGAGAAGTAGCTGATTCTATTAAAGAGAAAGTAAGAGCTGCTGGCGGTCAGACTGAAGGGTTCTTAAGATGTTCGTTGGCATGGTCTAACTATGATGACTTGGATTTGCATGTCGTTGAACCTTCATACAACGAAATCTACTATTCTGACAGAACTGGTAAAAGTGGCGGTAAGCTAGACGTGGATGAAAATGCTGGATATGGCAAAACTCGTAAACCCGTTGAGAACATCATATGGGTTGACGAACGTAAGATGCTTGAAGGCAATTACACCGTATATGTTAATAACTTCTGTTGTAGAGAATCTGTTGACACAGGCTTTACATTGGAAATAGAATATAACGGAGAAGTTCGACAATTTGTCTATGACAAACCCGTTAAACATAAAAAGAATGTCATGGTTGCCGAGATTACTTACAGTAAATCTAAAGGCATCCAAATAAGAGAGCTAATACCCAGTACTAGCCATTCGTCAGTAAGCCTATGGAATATTGATACTAACAAGTTCCATAAGGTGAACGTGATGATGCTGTCCCCCAATTATTGGGATGAGCAGGGTATTGGCAATAAACATTACTTCTTTATGTTGGATGATTGCAAGAATCCGGAGCCTGTTCGTGGATTCTTTAACGAATATCTTAACAGTGAGCTAACTCCTCACCGTAAGGTATTTGAGGTTCTAGCTGATAAGATGAAGACTCCTTACCAAGAACATCAATTGAGTGGATTAGGATTCTCATCTACTATGCGTAATTCCGTTATTGTTAAAGTGGACGGAACATTTAGTAGAACTTTAAAAGTCAATTTCTGATGTTTAGATTTCTAAAACGCAATGATTCTGAAGTTATAACTCCAGAAGTGGTTGACGTGCCGGTGATGACTATTCAGTCCAACATAGCTATGGCTCTTGCTTTATGTATGGAGGAATATCTACGTTCTGTTTCCAAGACATCAGTTGATACTCCTAATAGAGATACATTAGTAAGAGAATACAACACGTTGGTTGATGCTGGGCTAGGTAGCTCAAAGAATGCCAGGCTATTACAGGCTAAAATATCTGAATATAATCAGATAGCTCTGGATGCCATGCGCGCTAAGAACCTATTTAATTTCGTAAAGCGTGCAAGAGATAGGTTGTTCGGAGAGAGTACTCTTTTGGTTGGCTCTAAACAATTTGATGAAGTTTGTAAGAAATATAAACTTGTCAAAGGTCTACTAAAACAATATTTTGGGGTTGGAGTGTACTAATGGAGCATATTATTATGTTACAGGTATCAACTATGGATATAATGACAGCGAAACTATGTTGAACAATCTGAAGAAATACATAGAATCACATAATCATATAGTTGTTGGTCCTGATATAGAAGGCACACTCAGGCTGTCCAGTATAGTTAACAAGAATCCTGGTCTTCCTGCTGATGTAAAGGGTTTTAGCTATCCTAACATAGTTTCCTTTGATGCTGTTAAGATAGGTAGAAATGAGCTATTTGTAGCTTGCCCTCCTGGTCAATTAAACAATCCAGAGGTTACAATCACTAAGAAGGCAGTAGACCCTATTATTTGTGTACCAGCCTTGTGCTTACGGTGTTCTCATTCACAGTATGTGGGGAGAAGAATCAGAGGACAAGGTGTTTGAAGAATATAAACGTATTAACAATTTAATGCTATAATTATGTTTGAGAAAGCATCTAGAATGAAGTTGCGTTTCAACACGCAACGTGGAGTTCTTTCTGTTGAAGATTTGTGGGATTTGCCCTTAATTCAACTTGACAATATTGCAATTGCTCTTAACAAGAAATTGCAAGAGTCTAAAACTGAAAGCTTCATCAAAACCCGGACTAAGGACACTACCGAACTTGAACTGAAATTCAATATTGCAAAACACATTATTGATGTTAAGTTGCAAGAACAGGAAGACCGTCTACTTGAAAGTGAGAAGAAAGCTAAGCGTCAGAAGATTCTTGACCTTATGGCTAAGAAACAAGACGCTGAACTCGAAGGTAAGTCTCTGGAAGAATTGACTAAAGAACTCGAAACACTTAATTGATTATGGACTTTGAGAAAGAAATAAAGAAATGGCAGAAGGTGAACAGCTCTGAAACTAAAGCCCAGCTCTTTGAAGCAGTAGATTACATCTGCGCTGATGAGCCTAATGGATTAGTAGGAGTGACTGGTTTGCTATTTGATGCCGATAAACTCAAGAGGAGTATCAATGCTGCGCTTTCCAGGAGAGCGAAAGCTAACGTGGTTACACGTAGATATGGTTTGCGTCAGCAAGTACTATACTTGATGTACTATGGCGAAGAGTGACTATAAGTGCTCTTGCGCTGGAAGAGGCTAAAATTAAAGGAAGCATGTAAGTAATACTGTGAGTTATGCTGACAGACCGTCCACGTGAAAAGCCCAGTACGTGATACTGGCAAGGGCGGCCGTTAAATCGGAATTGCTTCCTGTATGGTCCTATAGTTCAATGGATAGAACGCTGGTCTACGGAACCTGAAATGGCAGTTCGACTCTGCCTGGGACTACTAACTTAATAAGGAAAGAGATGACTAACTTAGAAATTATTAAAAGATTAAAGACTGCTAAAGACTTGTATGATAAAGATACAAAACCAGGCAGTGATAAGAATGGTGGTATGTGCCACTATATGAAGCAAGCATTCAACGGAGTGTTTAAAGAAGGAATACCTCCCTCTTATAATGAATTAGTAACACTAATTCCGGAGTTTAATCCAGAGTTTCTAGGAGGTAATGTCAAACAAGAAGAAGTGGCTAGACTTGTCTTCTGGTGGCCAGTAGATGAGAAGAAACATAGGCTTGTAGCTTTTGATAAGCTCATCCATTGGTACACAGAAAGAATCAATAAGCACGCTATCTTACTAAAAGCTAAGAAGCTGTTTGAAGACCATTCAGAATACTGGGGAATGTGCTTTTGTATCGAGCATGCTATGGCTGGAACCGAACGAGGAATCAACATCTACGATGAATGTGATGTAGTTGCCATGTTCCCCGAGTTCAATAGAGAGTTTTTAGGTGCGCCTAAAGACAGGTATGGTAAGGCATTTTGGTGGACTCCCGATGACGAGAAGGGTCACAATGCTAGGATTGAAGCATTTGATAAACTGATTAAGTATTACGAAGGAAGATGAACTGGATAAAAAGAATCATGAATAAGTTATTTATTGATAATGAGTCCTATGACATTGAAGAGGACAATATCACTATCTCACAAATCAAGCGTAAATGGTAAATTAATATCTGAAACGAATAAGGATAGTGTACATATCAGTTTTACTGGTAATGTAAAAGAACTTAACTGCAACACATGTGATATTGACGGAGACGCATTTACTGTACATGGTAATAGTGTTAAAGTTAAAGGCAGACATACTGGGAGTATTAACGTATAACGTAAAGGGGTCTAGTAGCTCAGTAGAATAGAGCGTCCCTCTCCTAAAGGGAAGGTCACGAGTTTGAATCTCGTCTGGACCACAAACCAATTATTAGTTATTATGAAGAATATCTTTAATTTTGGTAAATTGTTGGAAGGTGAATCTATGAATGCGGACGAGGCATATTCAGTTGCCACTTACAATGAAGTGGTGACACAAGAAACTCTAGTTAAGAGGTTTCTAGATACTACTGACCAACTTATTAAGGCTAAGAGTGAGAACAATTACTTTAGTCTTGTTATGGATTTGAAGGATGATGTAGCTAAAGCCAAGGATGAAATTCTTAAATACTACGAAGACAAACGATTCTTCGTTAAGGTTATCGACAAAGAAGGATATCCCGGCTTAGTTGGAGAATATCTATTCATATCCTGGAAGAAGTAAATTTCTTTATTCTAACATAACCACAGGCATAATTGAGAGTGAAATGCCTGTTTAAGCAGTCCCCACTGCTGTAATGGTGATTTGATTACCATACATTATCTTAAGCCCTTGAGGGTTGGTGTGAATAGACTATTCACATGTTCTTAACATTAATTGTTAACGACAATGACATTCGATGAACAAGACTCTCTTATAGAGTCATTGAACGCGGCTTATGATAAAGCCGGAACTATTACAGATGAAGACATCAAAGAACTGTTTGCTAAGAAGAATGTAATCGCTGATGAAGATGGGCAGACTTCTTACGAGTTCGATGAGTTCTTTGCAGAAGTAGTAAGTAAATGGGCGCAAGACGGGCTGACTGATGAGAAAGCTCAATTACTGCTCAATCTTATTGATAGCGCTGACGGTAGTGTGGACGATTCTGAAGACGCAATGTTGGAAGAATTATCTATGGCTGAACTGACTGGCGTGGACATATCTGAAATATTAAAAGATAAGTTCCCAGACTACTTTGAATAGTTCTTATGTATGGTGATAGGTTATGGAATAGACATTCCAGCCAGAATATCACTAGGAGGGGGTGTAGGCTCCTCTTCGTTGCTTTTAGCAACACACCTAATGCCAGGCATTGGCATTATTGTTATCAGTTTATGGTAACGGACTTTAGGCTACGTTATATTTAATGTAGTGCTAATCGCGCAGAACGATATTCGTACTGCCGTTTAGGGTCAAATTCAGATTAGTTATTAGATTATTCTTTACTTCTAATGAGGTAAGGTCTACTCTAGTGATTGTCTGGGTTTGGCCCTTCTTTTTTAACTTTAGATATGCAGAGGTTTAAATATGAAGACAATGAACTAATACCCATTTTTACAGGCAGGAGACCTTATCACTGTAAACGGTAGTCCGGTGGAAATCGTTGACAGTGGTTGCGCGTGCTTTGGCTGTTACTTTAAAGCCAGTGACTGTACTATGGAGTGTAGATGTCCACTTGACGGAGACTTGATATTTCGAAAGGTGGAAAAGAAGATTAAACAAGATGAGAGGGTTGAGCAAACTAAAAGCGTGGCTAAAGAGGAAGGGGTTTACTTCTACTAATTATAAGGGAGATTCGGAGTACTATACATTAAATGGATTCTCTGCTACTGTGAGATTAGCAGACCATGTAGGAAGAGAAGGAACTGAGACTGATAAATATATAAATATCATTCCAGACGGGGTTGATAGATATGTATTTATTTATGACAGAATATCTACTTCTATGAGTCATAAGGAACTTATTAAGGCACTAGATGCTTTAATATATCTACATGGTAAGATTCCCAAGTATTTCGAGAACAGAGACCTTATTAAGAAGAGATATGAAGATGCTGTTTCCAGCGTCCAATCCCATTTAGCCAGAAGGACGGTAGACCAACGAGCAGTGTTGGTTAAGGGCGTTAGTACCTTAGAACCCGTCATACTCGAGTTGCAGAAACTATGTTGTCAATTTAGAGTAGAGAAAGAGAAATTGTGATTGTAACATTAATAGTACTTGCACTATATGGTGTATCTTACTTATTAAACATTGTACTAAACTACATGCTTGCATATTATGACCTAGATGAAGAATACTTCTGGGAAGTTGTAGAAGAAGATGTAGGTTGGTGGATGACATGTCCAGTCATATCGCCATTTTTGTATCTGTGGTTAATAGGTAAGGTGCTAGAAGAACAATCAGATTAAACTAATACTAACTTTACGGATAATCAAGTATGATTATTGAAGAAGCTGACTTTAGAATGGAATCTGTAGGTGACAATTTACACTTCTGGGACCTATCTATACTAAAGACTATTAAATCTAAGGACGGAGAACGTCAGGAGTTTAAAGTAATTGGTTATGGACTTCCCATATCTGCATGTCTTCAAAGAATAGCGGATTATAGAATAGAGTGTAAGCACCCAGATGCCATGTCTCTGAAAGAATATATTCAAGATTACAAACAAGAAGTAACTAGATTAGAAGAGTTAACTAAAGGAATTTAAGCTATGGCTTCACGTAAGAAAGGTACGGCACCTCATAAGCCGAAGAAGGTGTATGAATCTGTTAAGTTAATGAATTGTGCAAGGTGTGGTAGAGATACTACTCACACGCTGTTCGATTATGACAACAGGCTTTATAAATGTAATGTCTGTGGGGCAGTTTATACTAAACGTGGTAAATAACTAATATTTAACTCATTAAACTTATCAGTAATGAAGAAGGAAACTATCAAAGAGACTCCAGAGGAGAGATTCAAAAGACTAAGAATCAAGGATTTGACCGATGATGCTTTCATGGTGGCAGAGCATTTAAGACAGCCATCTGTAACACCACGTGACCCAAGTGTGTGGAGTAAAACTCCTAAAGAACGTAAGTTGTGGAAACGCTATAGACGATTCCCTGCTCCGAGCTATCAATGGCCGGCTCCTGCCAAATCTATTCCTATTCCTGGAACTCTGGTCGTGTATGTAAAGGGTGGTAACTTTACTACTGGTAAAATGAATCCAAAGACCAACAAACCTATACCAAAGAACACATTTAGCCATAAATGTATTCAATCTGACATCCCTTTCTTATTAAGTAAATATAAGACAGAGAAGTCCCAGGTTACTAAATATTCTTGGAATGGCAAAACCTACGCCCCCGACTGTCTACCATTCTGGGGACGTTAAACTAACAGTATATCCTTCCTTTCTATATGAAGTACAACTATACCTCATTAGGAAGGATAGGGTAGAATGTGTAGGTTCTAAGTTCTATACTACTGATAAGCCTATTAAGGTAAGAGAATCGCAGTTTATTAAAGTCGACGATGAGATTACATGTGCTAAGTATATTACTTGGCTAGCAGCTCCCCTAGATTATTTAATGAACAACAATTTTAAAGTGTTAGAACGTGAGAATGCTAGACAAAGACGGAAACCCAATACAGGAGAAGACAAGCGAAGGAGTTCAAACCGTAGGCGCTGAACCTACTATGAAGTATACGGAGCAGGTGATTGATAAGTCTAGACGTGTTTGTCCACTATCAACTGTAATGGTTGAGATGTTGGTAAAACAGATGTCAGCCGAACTTGCCAACCATGCTCTGTATATGACCTTTGCCAATTACTTTGAAGTAGAGGGTTTACCAAAGCTAGGTATTTACTGGAGAGGTCGTGCTAAGGAAGAATATTTGCATCATTCTTGGATATTTGAATATCTAACCACTAACGATGCTCTGTTCCAATATCCGCCTGTTCCAGCCATTAATGTTGAAATCACTGATAGAGTCATGCCCTTTGCTGCCACAGTAGATAGGGAGATTGAGACTACTCGTGGTATTAATAAGATTGTAGACCAAGCTCAAAAAGAGAGTGATTGGGCTACATTCCAATGGTTGAATGGAGAGGATGAGGATGAAGGTATGTTAGTTAAAGAGCAAGTAGAAGAAGAATCTATTAGTCGTACTATTCTTGATATGGCTAAAGAACAGGCTACTTGGCTTCGTAAAGAGAATGCAATACTTGATTTCTATAATGGTCTAGGTCGCAAGTAATTGCCTATAATCAGATTAACTTATCTAAAGAGATTACATTTAGAAACATTTAATCTACAAGTTTATGAAAGAAAGAGTTGAGTATAGAGTTGACAGTTTTGTTGATTTTACTGGCATGGAACGTAAGTTCGTAATGGTTGCATTGTCACAAGAAGTATGTGCTGAAATTGACCCAGATACAGAGAACTGGGATGAAGATGCACTCTTAAGTGATAAATGTCTGTCTATTGGCGTATCTGTATGTCAACCAGAAGATGAGTTTGATGAGAATATGGGAGTTCAAATAGCTCTTGGTAAGGCTCGTAAACTACATAATCATGCTCTGTACAGTACTGACCCCGGATTGATTAACCGTGGTGTAGTTAATGCTCTTCTTGACCAGGAAGTAGCATTCTTCAAACAATGCCCTGGCAAGTATCTGAAAGGATATGATACAGCTAAGGCTATCTATGAAGAAGGACGTAAAATGGTTGAACTAGAAGCATCACTATCTGATGAAGAACGTACATGCTTGGATACCTTATTAACTTCTAAGAATGATAGAGTGGATGTTATCTATGATATCTATAACTACTATCAGTCTCAGAAATGAAATTTAAGGATGCTTTCGTTGGAGGTGTGATTGCTGCTGCTATATGCCTTGGTATAGCATGGGCTTGCAAGGATAGAAACACAGTAGTTATTCCTGACAACACTAAATATGAGCAAGCTATAGACTCGCTCAATAAGGAAGTAAGGAAGTTAGAAATTACTAACGACAGTCTAATTAGTGTCATTACCAATTCTAAAGGTAAGATAGACACTATTAATAATTGGTATGAAAAGGAGCTTATTGATATTACTAATCAGTCTATTGCCGCTGATGCATCTTTCTTCGCAGAATATGTATCCCAAGCTAATAAATGACTCATTGGTTGTGATTACTCCACAGCAATTAAAGGCTAGTAACCTTATATTTCTGGAGCATAAGAAGCTTAAGCTGGAGAGGTTTGAACTCAATAAACAGCTTGCATCTTATGAATTACTAACTGCTAACTATGCTAAAACTGATAGTATAAGACTTCAACAACTAGCACGAGCAGAATTGCAAATGCAGATGTATGATGAAGCTATTAGTAAGCAACAGGAGCAGATAGCTAAGATGAACAAAAAGAACAAGAGATTAACTACATTGTCAATAGGAGGATTTGCTATTAGTGTAGGCTTATTATTAGCCTTACTGATTAAATAGCAAATTCTTGGCAAACTACTATTCGGAACATGGCGAACAAACTATCTGACAGTTTTGATAAGGACAAAGATGGAGTAAAGTACAAATACCCCGAAAGAACTTGCAAAGACTGTTCTAGATATCCCTGTTTCAGAGGTATTGAGCGCAGTGTTTGTGATTTCGCCAAGTATGGTTGTGTGCATTATAAAGACGGTGGGGTTAATAAACGACAAAATGAGCTGGTGGGCTCGGAATGATGATTCAATATACCATACGCGTTGAATTACTAGCTAGTAAGGAAGATGCTGGTGGTTATATAGTCTATGCATTCAAAGATTTGTCAAACGGCACATATAAAATGTGTACCCGATGTCCTAACTGGGAAGGTCCATTTCTAAGGGTTGGTGACATCGGGTATTTGAAATGTAAGGAAGTATATGCAGGGGAAGACACATGGTATAATCCCATCACTGACTCCTTTGAGAAGTATAAATATACCGATATATATTTCGAAGACTTTGTTTATGAGAAACCACCAGAAGGTGAGATTATACTGTAAAAGATTATCTAAATTAACGAGATTAGACCATTATCTAAAATTAATATGATATATCTATGTTCAGAGAGAAATTGGCATCAGCTATCGATAGAAAGAATAATGACATCAACTCTTTCATTTGGAAGGGTCGTAAGCAAGAAGTAAATGGAGTTCTAGTACAAGAGGAGAAACGCTTGGTTGATTGTACTGAAGAAGAACTTCGTGGTTTCTATGCTCATTGTGATTCTATGCTCTATAATACTAACAAGGACTATCCTGGTCGTTATGTTCTATTGGACATTATTAAAGACCAGCGTCAGCGTTGTAACGCAGAATTGTTCTTGCGCTGGTTAGAACAGGAGCAGCATATGCCAAGGTTTAAGTTCCTAGAGGCGTTAGTCTCTTTCTTGGATATTAATAAGGACGGTATAGACCCGAAAGAGTATCCAATCGAAGGAACTATGTGCGGCTGTCCTAAAGAGTTTGGAGATATTCCAACGGAGACAGTACGCGAAGGTTGTTTGGACAGACTGGGAAAGTTTAACAAACAACACATTACTCTTACATTTATTCTCAAGCAAGGTCTATGGTTCACTGCTCAAGAGAGCAAAGACTTAGTGGAGAAAGACCCTAAAACAGGTCAGATAAGAGATAAGATTGAAGTGGCGAAGGAAAGACTAGGTCTGAAGCCCACAATGCCTCTTTATGTTACTCCTAAAGGACTTAGCTATTCACAGCTTCGTTCTATGGTTAATTTGAAGAGTAAGAAGTATACAGAACTAACTACTGACCAATTAAAGGTTCTTAGAAATAGAATCTTGTATTCTTTGGAAGATGAAGTGAAGTTCCATATATCTCAGTGGGAAACTCGCAAGAACCAAATTAAATTAGTATGTGATGCTAAAGGCTATACTTTATAATGTGCTCTGGATGCTGACCACAGTTAATCCAGATTACTATGTAGTAGGTATAAGCTACTTAACGTAACTTGTGAGAATTTACTAATATTAAATAACAGGGTTCAAGGTAATAGATTCAAATGAGTTATTAATTAAGGGCTTAGCCTATAACAAGTGGCAGACTTATTCGGAAACGTAAGCAGAGATGAACGCCAAGCAATTGGTGTTCAACGTTGGGTAGATAATAAGTTACGTGGTTCTTTAGTCTATTGTACCGGTTTCGGTAAGACTAGAACTGCCATTATGTGTATGAAAAGATTCTTGGCTAAGAATCCTGGTAGAAGAATTATAATAGTAGTACCTACTGATGCACTACAGAGACAATGGCTTAGTGATTTAACAGAGCAGCAAGTCCCAATGGTGTACGAGGTACTAATAATAAACTCTGTTGTGAAACATGAGTGGACATGTGATTTGCTAGTACTTGATGAATGTCATAAATATGCTTCCGACCTGTTTGGAAAGGTATTTGAAGTAGTCAAGTATAAAATAATTCTAGGTTTAACTGCAACTATGGAACGACTAGACGGTAAGGATAGTTATATCAAGAAGTATTGTCCAGTAGTTGATAGAGTAGATGTTAGTGAAGCTACTGCTAGAGGCTGGCTATCTCCCTATAGGGAATATAAGGTTATGGTAGAAGTAGACAATCTAGACAAATACTATGAGTTAAACAGAGAATTCTATGAGCATTTCGCATTCTTTGGTCATGACTTTACACTTGCTATGGCTTGTGCTACTAAATGGCAGAAGAGAATTGAGCTAGCTAAAACTATGCTTCCCGACTTTGACAAGAAACCAGATGAATGGAAAGCTCTTAATAAGACCATTCTAATTCATGCTATGGGTTTCAATAGGACTTTGCAAGCAAGGAAGAAGTTCATTTATGAGCATCCTAAAAAGATAGAACTTACAAATATGATACTTGAGCATAGGCAAGACAAGAAATGTATTACTTTTAGTAAGACAATCAAGATTGCCGAACAAATCAAGTATGGTAAGGTACTATCTAGTAAGGAAACTAAGAAGAAGGGAAGGATGACTTTAGAGGAGTTTAAATCAGCATCTGTGGGAGTACTTAATACTTCTAAGATGTTAGATGAAGGAGCTGACATACCAGGACTGTCAGTAGCCGTTATTCTTGGATATGATTCCAGTCCTACGTCTAAGACGCAGAGAATAGGTAGAGTTATTAGAAAGGCAGAGAATAAAGTAGCGGAAGTCTTTACTTTAGTAATCAAGGGAACTGTTGAAGAAGAATGGTTTCGCAAGAGTACTGGTAGTAAGGATTATATCACTATAGCCGATTCTGATTTATTAAATCTACTAGAAGGGCGAGAATTTACTCCTAAGAAGAACAAAGAAACTAAAATGATATTTAGGTTCTAATGTTTAGAGTGTTATATTGCAACATAGGTGCTGAAGGGCAGCCTGATAGAACTTCGACAGTATCTACTGATGTTGATGCTGTCAAGC
>ULKR01026344.1_pt1 | contig 29883 bp, 24 predicted proteins | sample 1951181 | NCBI WGS metagenome assembly ULKR01 (sample SAMEA4835503, study PRJEB28245) | human gut metagenome | biome: gut microbiome; material: fecal sample | place: Denmark | collected 2008 | reverse complement strand
AGAGTATCTCTTTGAGCACTAATGCGATTGCAGCTAATGCACCTGAAGCTGTGAGTGTTCAGACACAGGCATGTTATGAGCCGGCACCGGATGCAGATGAAGGCCAGGCACCGGATCCGCGTTTGCTGGAGTTCCTTGATGCGGATACCTTTGAAGAGAAGTACAATATACTTATTTCAATGAGTGATATCATAACCGACCGCCTTATAGATGACATAGCGGTGGTTATGGATGTTGTAGTTCCTGAGGGCCCATTGCAAAAGCGGTATGATGATTTAAAGAATACGATAAAGACCAGGCAGTACTATGAATTTTCCAATCGACTCAGATAGCTGTTGTGATATTTGCCGGATTCAGTGACATCCTCGCCAAACCAGTCAGGCGCTGTGAATTCATTTGCTGCGTCGACAGAGTCGAATTCAACCTCCACAAGTGTAAGAGGAGCCAGATCACCCTCAAATACATCAAGCTCTGCGGTCAGACCACCGTCAAGAGGTATGAGATAGCGTGTCTTTTCGATGAGACGACCGTCAATCTTTTGGACAAGATGGTCGTAGGCTTTTTTTGTGAGAGGAAGATTGTACTCCTCGCGCACCATAAGACCGGCTCCCTTGTAGGTCATATAATAGCTGTCATTTGAGCGTCTGACTCTGACAACAGGCGAGGTGCACAGATAGCCCTGGGCGATTTTTTTGCTCGCGTAGCTGTCTAAATTGGAAGGAAGCTGTTTAAGTAAGTATTTTCTTTCGATTTCCATGGTATATCCTTTCAGGTTACTGGTAGATTTATAGTTACGGTTTATACTTTTGTTTTACCATAATATCATTTATATATGATTATAATGACCGGTATTTAAAAATTCAAGGACGAACCGCAGCTTTTTATAGTATGATTAAAGGGTCAAAAGGTATCATAGTATTATCAAAGAAAAATAAAGGAGAAAAATATGATTAAAGTAGGAATTTTTATGGCAGACGGCTGTGAGGAGATTGAAGGACTTACAGTAGTCGATATAGTTAGAAGAGCAAAGCTTGAGATTGAAACCATATCAATCACGGAAAAAGCAGAGGTGACAAGCTCTCATCAGGTGACATTTAAGACAGATACCACAAAGGCACAGGCTGATTTTGACAGCTACGATGCAATCGTACTGCCGGGAGGCATGCCGGGTACATTAAACCTCGGTGCGGATGAGACCGTAGTAAAGACAATTAAGAGATTTGCCGCTGAGGGAAAGCTTGTTGCAGCGATATGTGCAGCGCCTAGCGTGCTCGGTGAGAATCATATACTTGAGGGCAAAAAAGCTACCTGCCATCCGGGTTTTGAGGAAAAGCTGCTCGGTGCACAGTGGCTTGAGCAGCCTGTAGTTGTGGATGGCAATGTGATTACAAGTCGTGGAATGGGAACAGCTATTGCGTTTGCACTCGAGCTTGTCAGATACTTCACAGACGATGCCACAGTAGAGCATATTCGACAGGGACTGGTATACTAGACCGGCAAGCCCCTGTATTATAACAAAAGAGGTCACACACCAACCCCATGGTGCGCGGCCTCTTTTTATGCTTGCATTTGAAGCGTACATTTGAAGCCTGCTATTGCAGAGCTTATTTCATCTGCTGCTCCTGCTTCATGATCATCTGCTTGACCATCTCGCCACCGATTGAACCGGCCTGCTTAGAAGTAAGGTCACCGTTGTAGCCCTCCTTTAAAGGAACTCCAAGCTCTGAAGCAACCTCTTCCTTGAAACGGCTCATAGCCTCTTTTGCCTCCGGTACAGAAGCCTTTTTACTACTTGATGCTGCCATAATGCAATACCTCCTTTTAAAACGTTATACACAAGCTGTATGTGTATGGAAATATTATGCCGTAAAATGACAAAAATATGTTTTGGTATTGCTGACAATTTATGGAATTATACACAAAAGCAAATTTAATGTAAAAAACACTGGAAATAGTGGATTTGTTGTGTTATAATCATCCAATGACTGGGCTTAGCAGTTTATAAAGCATGCCCACATTACATTTGATGTACATACCATTCATATATATTTTTAAGGAGGATAACGATTGACATGAGTGTACAGGTTGAGAATTTAGAGCATAATATGGCAAAGCTTACTATTGAGGTAGCAGCTGAGGAATTAGAGAAAGCATTGGATTCTGCATATCAGAAGCAGAAGAAACAGATTAGTGTACCTGGATTCCGTAAAGGAAAAGTGCCAAGAGCTATGATTGAGAAAATGTATGGAGCAGGTGTGTTCTACGAGGATGCAGCAAACATTCTTATGCAGCAGACATACGCAGGTGCGGTTGACGAGAGCGGTGTTGACATTGTTTCACGCCCAACAGTTGAGGTTACTCAGATTGAGAAGGGACAGCCTTTCATCTACACAGCAGAGGTTGCTGTAAGACCTGAGGTTACTCTTGGTAAGTACATGGGCGTTACAGTTACAAAGATCGACACATCAGTTTCTGATGAAGAGGTTGACGCTGAGCTTGAGAACCAGAGAAACAAAAATGCAAGAACAGTTACAGTTACAGATCGTCCTGTAGCAGAGGGAGATACAGCAGTTATCGACTTTGAGGGATTTGTTGACGGAGTAGCTTTCGAGGGTGGAAAGGGTGAGAATCATCCATTAGAGATTGGTTCACACACATTCATCGATACATTCGAGGATCAGTTAGTAGGAAAGAACACAGGCGATGAGGTTGAGGTCAATGTAACATTCCCTGAGAAGTATCAGGCAGAAGACCTTGCAGGAAAGCCGGCTACATTCAAGGTTAAGATCAACGAGATCAAGGCTAAGGAGCTTCCAGAGCTTGATGATGAGTTTGCACAGGATGCAGCAGGTGTTGATACATTAGCTGAGTACAAAGAGGAAATCAAAAAGAACCTCACAGAGAAGAAAGAGACAGAAGCTAAGAAGACTAAAGAGGATGAGGCTATCCAGAAGATTATCGACAAGTCAAAGATGGATCTTCCTGAGGCAATGATTGAGACACAGTGTGAGACAATGGTTGAGGAGTTCGCTCAGAGAATCGCACAGAGCGGTCTTACAATGGAGCAGTACTTACAGTTCTCAGGCATGACAGTTGACCAGCTTAAGGATCAGGTTCGTCCTGAGGCTACAACACGTATCCAGAGCAGCCTTGTACTTGAGCAGATTGCCAAGGAGGAAAACATCGAGGTTACTGATGCAGATATCGATGCTGAGGTAGAGAAGATGGCTAAGGCATACGGCATGGAGGCTGATAAGCTTAAAGAGTACATGGGAGATGCTGAGAAGGAGTCTATGAAGAAAGACATTGCTATCACAAAGGCCGTAGATCTTATCATGGACAACGTTAAAGAGCGTGCAAAGGCAAAGAAAAAGGCTGATGCAGAAGAGTCTACAGAAGAATAAGATTTTTGAATCAAGATTTGATTGACTGGCTCAGAAGCCTATTTTCTGAGCCGGTCTTTTGAGCTTTTATAAAGGAGGTATTTTATATGAGTTTAGTACCATATGTCATTGAACAGACCAGCAGAGGAGAGCGCAACTACGACATTTACTCCAGATTATTAAAAGATCGTATCATTTTCCTTGGAGAGGAAGTAAATGAGACAACAGCCAGCCTTGTTGTTGCCCAGCTTTTATTCCTTGAGTCCGAGGATCCGAATAAGGATATCCACCTTTACATCAATTCACCGGGTGGAATGGTTACAGCAGGACTTGCTATTTACGATACTATGCAGTACATCAAGTGTGATGTTTCAACAATCTGTATCGGTCTTGCAGCAAGCATGGGAGCTTTCCTTCTTGCAGGCGGTGCAAAGGGCAAGAGATATGCTCTTCCAAATGCAGAGATTATGATTCATCAGCCATCGGGCGGTGCAAAGGGTCAGGCTACTGAGATTCAGATTGCTGCAGAAAATATTTTAAAGACAAAGAAGAGATTAAACGAAATTTTAGCAGCCAATACAGGCAAGCCATACGAGACAATTGCAGCTGATACAGAGCGAGACAACTATATGTCAGCACAGGAAGCCGCAGAGTATGGTCTCATAGACAGTGTAATAACAAACAGATAATCAGAAGTTAGATGAATTTAAGAGGGTACCCCATATGGGATGCCCTCATGCAATAAAAGGAGTTAATAATGGCAGGAAAAAACGACGGAAAGATTCGCTGCTCATTTTGCGGTAAGACACAGGACCAGGTAAATCGTTTGATTTCCGGACCTAATGGAGCTTTTATCTGCGATGAGTGTATAGATATATGTGCCGAGATTCTTGAGGAAGAAGGCGTAGATGGCCATGAGGACAAAAGCAGCGCTAAGGATGATATAAATCTTGTTACTCCGGAGGAGCTTAAGGCGTTTCTGGACGATTATGTAATAGGACAGGACCAGGCAAAGAAGGTGCTTTCGGTTGCTGTTTACAATCACTATAAGAGAGTTCTGGCAGGTGATACATCAGATGTAGAGCTTCAGAAGAGTAATATTCTCATGCTTGGACCTACAGGCTCAGGAAAGACACTTCTTGCGCAGACACTTGCCAGAGTGATAAATGTTCCATTTGCTATCGCTGATGCTACAACACTTACAGAGGCAGGATACGTAGGTGAGGATGTGGAGAATATCCTATTAAAGCTTATTCAGGCGGCAGATTATGATATCGAGCGTGCAGAGCATGGTATCATTTATATAGATGAGATAGATAAAATTACAAAGAAATCAGAGAATGTCTCAATCACCAGAGATGTGTCAGGCGAGGGTGTACAGCAGGCTCTTTTAAAGATTCTTGAGGGCACAGAGGCATCTGTACCGCCACAGGGCGGAAGAAAGCATCCGCAGCAGGAGCTTATTCCTATTGATACTACTAATATACTTTTTATCTGCGGTGGAGCATTTGATGGTCTGGAAAAAATTATCGACAGTCGTATGGATACATCATCTATAGGCTTCAATTCAGATGTAAAGTCAAAGACAGAGCTCAATGTAGGAGAGGCGTTTAAGCATGCACTTCCACAGGATTTTGTAAAGTTTGGATTGATTCCTGAGTTTATCGGACGTGTACCTATTACCGTTTCTCTCGAGGCACTCGACAGGGAGGCACTTATCCGTATACTTAAGGAGCCTAAGAACTCGCTTATCAAGCAGTACACCAAGCTTTTTGAGCTTGACGGAGTAGGTCTTGAGTTCACAGACGATGCAGTAAATGCCATCGCTGACAAGGCACTTGAGAGAAAGACAGGGGCCAGAGGACTTCGTGCCATCATGGAGGCTGTTATGCTTGACCTTATGTATCGTATACCGTCAGACAAGAGCATCAGCAGATGTGTAATAGACAAGGATATCGTTGAGGAAAACTTAAAGCTTGATGGTGATTGCGTGCCTGAGGCATATATCGAGGAAAAAGCGGCATCGTAAGTACATGGCGGTATTTTACAAAAGATACAGCATCGGATAATATAAATTGCACAGCGGTTTGTTATGCATGGCTGTGTAATAATACAGGAGATATAAGTGGAAGAACAGATTATGAATATGCCTGCAGTAGCGCTGAGAGGGCTTACTATTCTGCCGGGGATGATTGCCCATTTCGACATCAGCAGAGAGCGCTCCCTTCGTGCTGTCGAGGAGGCTATGGAGCAGGATCAAAAGATTTATCTTGTCACACAAAGGAATGTGGACAGTGAGGACCCGACTCAGGAAGACCTCTATCAGATGGGTATTGTTGCTGACATAAAGCAGGTTGTCAGATTACAGAATGATGTTGTGAGAATACTTGTAGATGGAATAAGCCGGGCAGCATTGCTTGGCTTTACCGGTAATGAGAAGTACCTTGAGGCAGAAATCTGTTATTGTGATAGTAATGCAGACAGCCTGCCGGATGATCTCAGGGAAGCCATGCTTCTCGGAGTCAGAGAGGCTTTTCACAGATATGCGGCAGTCGTCGGCAAAATCAGCAAGGAGCTTATCAGACAGATAGATCAGTATGAGGATCTTGAAAAGCTCATTGATTATGTAACCAACAATCTGCCGGTGTCATATGAGCTTAAGCAGCAGGTGCTTGAGGCAGAGGATATCAATGACAGATATCAGGTTATAGTATCATTACTTCTCTCCCAGGTGGAGGTTATTTCCATAAAGAATGAGCTTCAGAAAAAAGTAAAGGTTCGTGTGGACAAGCATCAGAAGGAGTATGTGCTTCGTGAACAGCTTGGTGTGATACGTGAGGAGCTGGGCGAGAATGCTGACTCGGAGGCTGATGAATATGAGAAAAAGCTATCTGAGTTAGATGCGCCTGACTACGTAAAGGAAAAGACGAAAAAAGAGATAAAGCGCTTTAGAAATATGAGCAGCAGCTCATCAGAGAGCACTGTTGAGAGAGGCTATATAGAGACTGTACTTGAGCTTCCGTGGAATAGGATGTCTGTGGACAACAAGGATCTTGACCATGCAGCACAGGTGCTCGATGATGATCACTACGGATTAAAGGATGTTAAGGAGAGAATACTTGAGTTTCTGGCAGTCAGAAATCTGACAAGCAAGGGAGAGAGTCCTATAATTTGTCTTGTAGGTCCTCCGGGAACAGGAAAGACAAGCATAGCCCGTTCAATTGCGTCTGCACTGGAGAAGAAATATGTGCGTATTTCTCTTGGTGGTGTGCGTGATGAGGCAGAAATCCGTGGACACAGAAAGACATATATCGGTGCTATGCCGGGCCGTATAGTAAATGGCTTAAGACAGGCAGGCGTTTCAAATCCTCTCATGCTGTTGGATGAGATAGATAAGGTGTCAAGTGACTACAAGGGTGACACATCAGCCGCTCTTCTCGAGGTGCTTGACAGTGAGCAGAACTGCAGATTCAGGGATCATTACATTGAGATGCCTGTGGATTTGTCGGAGGTGCTTTTTATTGCAACGGCAAATGAGGTTTCAGGCATTCCAAAGCCGCTTCTTGACAGGATGGAGCTTATTGAGGTGTCAAGCTACACTGAAAATGAGAAATTTCACATAGCAAAGGAACACCTGGTTGAGAAGCAAAAGAGCAAAAACGGAATTAAAAAGGAACAGCTTACGATAACAGACTCGGCCCTAAAGGATATTATCAGGCTGTACACCAGAGAGGCCGGAGTCAGAAGCCTTGAGAGGACTATCGGCAAGCTGTGCCGCAAGGCTGCCAGGGAAATCTTTAAGGACAGCGAAGCTGCTGTAAAGGTTACAAAGACCAATCTTAAGACATATCTGGGCAATCCGAAGTACAGTCCGGAGAAGAAAAATGATCGCGCAGAGGTTGGAATCGTTAGAGGCCTGGCATGGACCAGCGTGGGCGGAGTCACACTCGAGGTTGAGGTGAATGTGCTACCGGGCAAGGGTGAGCTCGTGCTCACCGGTAAGCTTGGTGATGTGATGAAGGAGTCGGCACAGGCGGCACTTAGCTATGTGCGCTCAATAAGCGAAGGATATGGCATTGATGCAGAGTTTTACACGAAGCATGATATCCATATACATATCCCGGAGGGCGCAGTGCCAAAGGACGGACCATCTGCGGGTATCACTATGGCGACAGCCATGCTCTCGGCTATTACAGACAGAGCTGTCAGGGCAGATGTAGCCATGACGGGCGAGATAACACTACGCGGCAGGGTGCTTCCGATAGGAGGACTCAAGGAAAAGCTGCTTGCAGCCAAAGTAATCGGAATAAAAACAGTATGTATTCCAAAGGATAATGAAAAGGACCTGGAGGAGATTTCAAAAGAAATAACAGACGGCATGGAAATCGTGCCGGTGGAGAGATTTTCACAGGTGGAGAAGATAGCATTTGTAAAATAAGAATGAGGAAGAGATTATGGTAATTAAAAGTGTTAATTTAGAGACAGTTTGCGGAATTACAAGCACAATCCCTGACAATGAGTATAATGAGGTGGCATTTGCCGGCAAGTCAAATGTAGGCAAGTCGTCACTGATCAACGCACTCATGAACAGAAAGTCACTTGCCAGGATCTCTTCACAGCCCGGCAAGACACAGACCATCAATTTTTATAACGTCAATGACGCCATGTATCTGGTCGATCTGCCGGGCTATGGCTATGCCAATGCCAATATCGAGATAAAAGCTAAATGGGGACAGATGATAGAAAACTATCTTCACACCTCCAAAAAGCTTCAGGCAGTGTTTCTTTTAATAGATATAAGGCATGAGCCATCGGACAATGATATCATGATGTATGACTGGATGGTAAACCAGGGCTTTGCACCGATTATCATTGCAACCAAATCTGATAAATTGAAAAAAAGCCAGATTGCCGCACACATAAAGACTATCAAGGATGTGCTTCATGTGAAGCCGGGCACGGTAGTTATACCGTTTTCGTCCATGTCAAAGGAAGGCAGGGACGAAATCTGGAATCTCATAGATTCACTCGTGTTTGACGAGGAGACGCTTCTTGCCATGAAACAGGAGGAAGAAGCAAAGCGCGAGGCAAAATCAGCTGCAAAAAGAGCCGCTGCATCCCAGCCACACAAAAAGGAGCGCTGGAAGAAGACCGGAAAGCCGGTTGCCAAAAAGACTAAAGAACGCAGAGATAAGGCCAAGAGCAAAAAAAGCGTTAATAATCATAAAAAGAAATAAAGTTATAGAAAGAAAGGCGAATATTTAATATATGAAGAATAAATGCAAATTTGTAGGCATTATGTTTTTGTGTATATTGATAGTGTGTACGCTTGCGGTAATGGCATATGAGCACACAGCAGGTATGAAAGGCGCTGCCGGTGGAGCATCAAATGCTTCGGGCAATACAAAAAATACTGACGAAGCAGACGATATGCTTACTGTCGTGACATCCTTCTATCCAATGTATATTGCAGCTTTAAATATAGTAGACGGAGTGGAAGGCGTTAGACTTGAAAATCTAAGCGAGCCACAGACCGGTTGTCTGCATGATTTCCAGCTCACACCGGAGGATATGAAGCTTTTATCCACAGCCGATGTTTTTGTAATAAACGGAGGCGGTATAGAGTCGTTTATGTCAGATGTGGCAAAGGCGTATCCGAAGCTTGATGTGGTTGAGGCCTGTGAGGATGTGGCACTTCTTTCTGAGGATGATGCAGACAGTGACCACGACCATGATCACGACGCAGACACAGAATCGGACAGTGACCACGACCATGACCACGAAGCAGACGCAGAATCAGATAGCGCGCACGATCATGACCATGGTGATGAGAATGCCCATGCATGGATGAGCGTGCCGCGTTACCGCACCATGGTTCAGACAATCGCATCCCGGCTTGCCGAAAAGGATGCAAAGCATGCTGATGAATATTATGCAAATGCAAAAGCATATGATGCAAAGCTTGCAGTGCTTGAAGAAAAGATAAATAGCCTAAAGAGTCTTACCAATGGACAGAATATCATCATATTCCATGAGGCCTATGCGTATGTAGCTGATGATTTTTCCATGAATGCATGCTATCTGTTAGACCTTGACGAGGAGCGCTCAGTCAGCGCAGGTGAGATAAAGCAGGTAATAGGTGCCATAAAGGATGACGGAGTGTCGGTAATACTCGCTGAGGAGCTCTACGGAAGGAGCATGGGAGATACCGTATCGCGTGAGACAGATGTGCATGTGATTTATATCGACCCTCTCAACAGGGGAGAGTACGACAAGGACAGCTATCTTTATGGTATGGAGCACAATATAGAGCTTATCAAAGAGGCATTTACTAAATAAAATTGGAGAAAATATGCGGAAAATAATACAGCCATGTGGCTTTCATTGCATAAAAATAAATAACCTTGGAGTGAGCTTCGGAGAGCAGACGGTGCTTGAGGATGTAAATATGCACATACACTGTGGCTCCTTCAATGTCATAATAGGCCAAAACGGTGCCGGAAAATCTACACTCATAAAGGCGATACTGGGCGAGATACCTCACACCGGTACGATTGAGTTCAAGGATACTAAGGACGGACATATGGCTAAGCTTAAAATCGGCTATGTGCCGCAGTCTGTCAATATCGAGAAAAATACACCGGTCAGCGTGTATGACCTCATAGCAAGCTATCAGTACAATTATCCTGTTTTTCTGCCAAAGAGCAAAAAGATAGAGGCAAAGATAAGGGAGACACTCGAGGTATTTGAGGCTGAGGAGCTCATCGACAAGCAGGTGTGCAACCTCTCGGGAGGACAGCTGCAGAGAGTGCTTCTTTCCATGGCAATCATGGACGAGCCGAACTTGCTGCTGTTGGATGAGCCGGTGTCCGGAATAGACCAAAACGGCATGGAGCTTTTCTATAAGACCATGGATTATTTAAAGACTCACTATGACCTTGCAATCATACTGATATCGCACGATTTGGACTATGTGGCAAAGTACGCAGACCATGTTGTGCTGCTTGATAAGACAGTAGCAAAGCAGGGAACTGTGAAGGAAGTCTTCGAGAGCAAGGAATTTGAGAGAATTTTTTACACAGGAGAGGAATCCTGGGTGAGAGAGGAGGAACACAAATGAATATAACCTCCTGGCTTCAATATGATTTTATGAGAAATGCCCTTATCGCTGTGCTCATCATCACACCGCTTTTTGGCATAATGGGAACCATGATTGTAAACAAAAAGATGGCATACTTTTCAGATGCACTCGGACATTCAGCACTTACCGGAATCGCTGTCGGAGTGGTATGCGGCATGGCAGACACCTCGCTTGCCATGGTGATATTTGCGATAGTGTTTGCACTTCTTTTAAATAAGATAGGCAGTCTGAACACTGCATCGACAGATACCATTATATCGGTATTTTCATCGTGCTCTGTGGCGATAGGTCTTGCGATACTGTCAAAGGGCGGCAATTTCAGCAAATACTCAAGTATACTGGTGGGCGATGTGCTAAGCATTACAAAGACTGAGATAGTTTATCTAATTGTGATTTTTGTGGTCACGATAGTATTCTGGGTGCTTTGCTTCAATAAGCTCAACGCCATATGTATACACAGAAGCGTGGCAAAAAGCAAGGGTATCCATGTGCGTCTTCTGGATAATCTGTTTGCGGTGCTTGTAGCACTCATAGTTATGCTATCCATCAAGTGGATAGGTATACTTATAATAAATGCTCTGCTTATATTACCGGCGGCTTCATCAAGGAATATTTCGGAAAATATGCGAGAGTATCATTTCTTTTCAGTGCTATTTTCAGTTTTTTCAGGAATAGTCGGTCTTGCTGTGTCATATTACACCAATGTGGCAACAGGTCCGATGATAGTGATTATTGCATCGGTAATATATTTTTCGACATTTATATTTGGCAGAAAATTGAAAAAATAACGGCAAGGGCTGTAAGAAACAGATACAAAACAGCCGATACACAATTGTACCAAGACCGGGCTAAAACAGAATATGATATATTAGAGGGACTGCGCGCAACGTGCAGTCCCTTTTTAGGTTAATTTGACTGATGAGATGTAAAAATTAACAATTAAATGAGAATATTTAAATTTGCTCTTTTTGGCAGGGTGTGTTATAATCCTTGTATACAAAAAACAGAGGTAATACAATATGGGTAGTAATAACGATATTTCATTAAAAGCATTAGCCAAGATTAACCTGGGGCTGGATGTAGTGAGGCGCAGAGAGGACGGATATCATGAGGTCCGCATGATTATGCAGACCATTCAGCTGTATGACAGGCTCGATATCAAAAGGACACAGGAGCCCGGCATACAGATACAGACCAATCTGTCTTTTCTCCCTGTAAACGAGAACAATCTCATATACAAGGCTGCAAAGCTTCTGATGGATGAGTTTTCTATAACTGACGGTGTATCAGTGAAGCTGGACAAGCGTATTCCTGTTGCAGCAGGGATGGCGGGGGGCAGTACTGATGCGGCAGCCATGCTTATAGGTGTAAACAGGCTTTTTTCACTGGGACTGACAAAGAGACAGCTTATGGAAAGAGGTGTGCAGATAGGTGCGGATGTACCATACTGTATTATGAGAGGTACGGCGCTGGCCGAGGGTATAGGAGAGGCGCTTAGTCCTCTTCCTCCAATGGTAAAGTGTCCGGTGCTTATTGCAAAGCCGTCCATCTCGGTATCCACAAAATTTGTGTACCAGAATCTGAAGCTTGATGATACGACTATTCATCCGGATATAGACCGCCTGATAGATGATATAAAGGCTAAGAATCTGCATGATATCGCAGCGCATATGGGAAATGTCTTAGAGACTGTGACCATACCAAATTATCCGGTGATAGATGAGATAAAGAAGCATATGCTTTCAAATGGCGCGGTAGGAGCCATGATGAGCGGTAGTGGTCCGACGGTTTTTGGTCTGTTTGACGATGAAGATACTGCAAAGAAAGCGTACAAAGCCATGAGAAGCTCACATCTTGCCAGACAGGTGTATCTGACATCTGTATACAATAATCGCAAATAACGTGATATCCGGATAGCACAGCGGGTGCTTTATAGTTACTTTTTTCTTATATGTGAGAATGATAATACAAGAGATAGGAGAAGTTTGATGACTGATAATTTAACTTTAAATATGGATGCATATCTGCCACTGCGTGATGTGGTGTTTAATACACTTCGTGAGGCAATTTTAAAGGGCGAGCTCAAGCCGGGAGAGAGACTTATGGAGCTGCAGCTTGCGTCAAAGCTTGGAGTCAGCCGTACACCTATACGTGAAGCAATCAGAATGCTTGAGCAGGAGGGGCTTGCAGTCACAATGCCGAGAAAGGGCGCAGAGGTTGCCAAGATGACTCTCAAGGATATGGAGGATGTGCTTGAGGTGAGAGAGGCTCTCGATGAGCTTGCAGCCAAAATAGCCTGTAAGAAAATCAGTGATGAGCAGCTTGCGAATCTAAAAACCATAAAGGACGAGTTCAAGAGGAGCATGGACTCAGGAGATGTGAAAAAGATAGCTGAGGAGGATGTGAAGTTTCACGATGCTATCTATGAGGCGACCAACAATGCGAAGCTTGTATCTATGATGAACAATATCCGCGAGCAGATGTACCGCTACAGAGTGGAGTATTTGAAGGACCCAAAGAATTATCCGATGCTTGTGAAGGAGCATGATGCCATCTACAGGGCGCTTGAGGCAAGAAATATGGAGCTTGTGACTACAGAAATGCATACGCATGTGGCTAATCAGGCGGTTGCTGTGAAGGCTGTGATACAAAAGCAGGATGAAGAGAAGAAATAAAACAGAAATAAAACAAGATTATAGCAGACAAAGATAATAAAATACAAAATAATATAACAAAAACAGGGGCTGCCGGTTGCACTGACGTGTGAACGGCGGTCTTTTTTAGTGGCTTAGTTAGTGGCTTAGATAATAGCAAAAAATAAGTAATCAGGGATATTTGCGAGCTTGTATGGTCATACTATATCAGGGATTTAGAACGTGACAGGATATAGGAGAGTTAAAGATGACCACAAACATAGATGAGAACATAAAAAGCTTCAGGCAGATATATTCTGACTGCTCAGATATCAAGATGCAGGAGATGTATCTGGGGCGTGATGCCTCAATAAAGTGTTTTGTTGCTTATATTGAGGTGACATGTGAAGGCTCCGGTATCAATAACAGTGCATTTGGACGATTTACCTCATACCTTGAAGGGATAGACCGGGATCAGGTTAAGGAAGTACTTGACAAAAATCAGGCAGCTCTATCTGAATTTGCACATCTGCACACGGTTAATGAGGCGGCCCAGATGATGCTGACAGGAGACGTGATTTTTTTTGTGGATGGTTATCCGGATGCCTTCAAGCTTCCTGATAAGGGATATCCTGCCCTGTCAATTCAGGAGATTGATTCGGAAAAGGTCATAAGAGGCTCCAATGAGGGTTTTGCTGATTCCATAAAGATAAATACAGCGCTTATCAGGCGCAGGTTAAGGAGCACACGCTTAAAGTGTAAAGAGGTGAAAAAGGGACTTCGAGGACACAGCAATGTGGACATACTATATGTGAGAGACCTTGTAAAACCGGGGCTTGTAGAGGATGTGGAAAGGAATCTGGACAGCTATGTAATAGACCATGTGGGTGATTCGGGAGTCATTGAACAGTTTGCCGAGGCGAAATGGTATTCACCGTTCCCACAGCTTCAGACCACAAAGCGGCCGGATGTGGCGGTAAATGCGCTCCTAGAGGGGCGGGTGGTGGTGCTGTGCGATAATTCACCGATAGCAATAATATTGCCAACCACCATGAACAATTTTTTAAAAACCGCAGATGATTACTATAACAGAACGATAGCGGCAAGCTTTGCCAGATTGATAAGGTACGTGGCAGCCTTCATGTCATTTACATTGCCGGGGCTTTATCTGGCGGTCACAAATTTTCATACACAGATACTGCCGACACCACTCATACTGGCGTTTTATGAAGCCAGACTCGGCTGCCCGTTTCCGCAGCTCATAGAGGTACTAATGATGGAGCTGTCCTTTGAGCTGCTTCGTGAAGCCGGCATAAGACTTCCCGGAGCAATGGGAAACACGATAGGCATAGTCGGAGGCCTCATAATCGGACAGGCAGCAGTGGATGCAAATTTAGTAAGCCCTATAGTGGTCATTCTTGTTGCATTCACCGCACTTTGTTCGTTTGCCATACCGAGTGAGGAGTTTGCATTTTCATTTAGGATACTCAAATTCGCTGTAATAATGATGTCGGCATGGCTTGGATATTTTGGATTTTTAATAAGTCTGATGGTGATACTTTTGCATCTCGCAAAGCTCAAAAGCTGTGGTTACCCATACATGATGCCATTTGTGGGCAGCGAGCTGACAGGCGGCGAGGATGAAAAGGACAGTATCATACGATTTCCGCTTCGCAGACTATGGAGGCGGCCTGTATTTGCAAGAGAAAAGGAGTGCAGAAAGCTGAAAGGAAATAAGGATGACTAAAAATATGAGCACAAGCTACACATTTGCACAAAATGAAAGCATATCGCCCCGCCAGCTATACAGGCTATACGTCTTTAATCTGCTTGGAGTCGGCACACTGGTGCTTCCAAACAATCTGGCAAAGCTTGGAGAGTATGCTTTTATCTCAATCGCACTCGGAGTTTTCATGGCATGGCTATTCATGTGGATAGTAAGCGAGGTGCGTGAACGCAGGAAAACAATATATGACAGAAGCATTGATAAAACAAAATATGCGAAAATATTAATTTATGATTTAATTATTGCGATATACGAGCTGTCACAGGCCGCATTTCTTGCATGGATATTTGTAAAGCTGATACGTGACAGCCTTATACCGGATGAGTCATTTACAGTTGTACTCCTTGTGATAATGGCGGTATGCGCTTATGCGCTAAGTGGCGGAGTGGAGTGCCGGGCAAGGGTATACGAGGTAGTATTTTTCTTTGTGCTGATACCGCTTGCTGCTATGCTTTTGTTTGCGATATCGGATGTGAGATTTGACTATCTGATGATTAAGGACAGAGTCGGTGTGGACTTTGGTATAGCGGATATATTTGCGGGCGCATACTATGTGTTTGCAGCATCCATTTCCGTGTTCAATATACTGTTTGTAAGGGCACGCACTGCCTCACAGATACGAGGGAGTGTGAGTAAAGCAATATTCACATATGCAGGCATTCTTTTTTTATTGTATGCAGTATTGCTTGGAAACTTCGGAAAATATTCACTGTCGGAAATAGAGTTTCCGGCTGTCGTACTGATGAGTGATGTGAAGATAAAAGGCAGCTTCTTCAAGAGGGCAGATGCACTGATGCTGTCTGTGTGGTTTTTCACGCTGTTTTCAGTACTCAATATGAGCCTTTATTATGCGGTTTTAAGATGTGAGAATTTTGCTGAAAATACGGGAAAAATTATATTTACATTTAATAAAAACCGCCATTCCTGTAGCAATAAGCAATTTGGCTTTGACAGACAGAAAAGCCATGACAAGGAAAAGAGCACTATTAGAAGCTGGTGCATCATTTTTGTCATAGCAGTCACAGTGACCTTAGCATATATTCTTGAAAGTGGAGATGAAATCGTGAAAAAATATCTTGGATTTTTAATGTGCATAGCGATACCGGTCATAGTAGTGCTGACGATAGGTCTCATGCTCACCGGCTGCAGTGCAGTGGAACTTGAGGAGCGCTGTTTTCCGACACTTGCGGCGGTCGATATTATAGATGTAGATACTAACGAAATAACCGATAAAGAAGTAACTGATAACAAAGCATATGTTAGCCACAGAGATGCTTCGGCAAATGAAAATAGCGGATATATAGAGTTTTATTATAACATGAACAAATCATACGAACCGGAATATGCAGATGATATCAAAACAGCCGTGGACAGCTTCGAGGATCGGCTGTCACAAAAAGCCGATACCAATCATTTGAAGGTGATTTTAATAGGAAAAACACTTAGAAATGATAAAGCAGCTTATGCAAGCTTCATGGAATACTGCAAGACATCCAAAAAATTTCCGAGAAACACATATGTGTGCATAGCAGATGATATAAACGATATCTTTGATAACATGGGTGATTATTATGAGCAGAAAATGAATAAGGAGAATCATGAGGATGGGGAACCGATAATTACACTTGGCACCTTATTGGATGACTATACGAATGAAATTCATGGAGCATGGTAAAAATTTCAAAAAGGATGAATAATCTTTTCAAATAAGGCAATACTTGTTTACATGAGAAAGAAAATAATAATAACAACCATAGCAATAATATCCATTACGGCAGCGGTAGCTGCAAAAAATCATACACCTGCCGCAAACACCAATAGTATAGCGTGTACAGCCGACATGCAAAAATCCATCGCCGGCAAAATCCTGCGTTTTCACGTGCTGGCAAACAGCGACAGCGAAGCAGACCAGAATGTGAAAAAGCAGGTGCGCGATGCAGTAGGGGCTTACATAGAGCCATATCTGCTGGAGTGCGAAAATATCGAAGAAACCAGAGCCACCGTAAATGACCATATGGACGAAATAATAGCGGTATCAAAGGAGACGCTTGCAGCAAACGGTTTTACATATGGCGCATCAGCAGAGCTTACACACACCGATTTCCCGGAAAAGACGTATGGGGACTATACATTTCCTGAGGGAAATTACGAGGCGCTTGAAATAACACTGGGCGATGGAGCCGGTCATAACTGGTGGTGCGTGCTGTATCCAAACATGTGCTTTAGGGGCAGTGTGTACGAGGTGGTGGAGGACGAAGCAAAGGAAAATCTTAAGGAGGTACTCACTCCGGACGAGTATGAGAGCATATTTGACAGTGGAAAATATGAAATAAAACTAAAAATCCTTGATATTTTCAGATAAAACAGTTAGTATATTCATGCTGAAAAAATATATTAAAAGAAAATATGTGATGAGAAATTATTTAAGCGTGAATTAATTTAGATATGCAAGAGGATAAGGAGAAAGAAATGACAAAGGATGTAGTAGTATCATTAAAGGGTTTACAGCTCGCACCGGACCAGCAGTCGGATGCGGTAGAGGTGATTGCCCCGGGAGAGTATTATATAAGAAATAACAAGCACTATGTGCTTTTTGAGGAGATAATGGAGGGTGAGACCCAGACACTCAAAAATATGCTTAAATTCAATGAAAATTATCTTGAGTTCACCCGCAAGGGACCTATGAGTGTACATATGATATTTGAGAAGGGAAAGAAAAACCTGACATATTATTATACACCGTTTGGAAGTATCCAGATAGGTATTGATGCCACAAGCATAGAGGTAAAGGAGACTGAGGACGAGATAAGGGCAGAGGTAAAGTATGCACTTGATGTCAACTATGAATTTGTAGGCGACTGTCACATCAATATAGCTGTGAAGAAAAAAGGCGCAGCAGTCAAAATTGCATAAAAGTCTGCCAAGCATATGGGGTAAAAAATATATAAAGCATATAAAAAACAGAGCATGTGAGGAGGAAAGCCATCCCACATGCTCTGTTTATGTACATGAAAATTAAATCATGATATTATTTCTGCTTAGCCTTTTTGGCAGCCGCTTTAGCAGCTTTTCTTTCAGCCTTTGCAGCCTCCTCAGCCTTGAGCTGTTCGTTGGCCTTGCTGTAGTTTGCTGCCATTCTTGCACGGAAGCCTTTTTTCTTCTTAGGCTTCTCAAGAGGTCCTCTGATACCGCGGACAGCTGTGATGTAGATACCGCTGACAGAAGCTTTAACCTCTTTCTTTAAAGGAATCTCATCAAAGATCTGCTCGTCTGCGATAAGAGTCATGACTCTTGGTCCGACCTTGGCCTTGACTACAGGCAGCTTTGAGCGGCGCATAAGCTTTGGTGTCTGCTCGATAATCTGCTGTGGGAGACCGGCATCTTTTAGCTTCATACGCTTTTTGTCAATGATTAGCATGTTGACTGTCTGTGATGCAGCAGCTATCTGTTCGTCCTGCTCTTCCTTTCTTTTTTGTGCTTTTTTACCGAGGATTGTTAATACTATAAATGCTACCACAAGCACTACTGCGATAACAATAAGTACGATTAATGCTGGATTCAAAACGTATCCCTCCTAAAAATTTGCTTATTTAAATTAATTTTATCAAATATGCTAAAAAAAATCAATCTTTATTGCAAGAATAGGTAAAACCGTAATATAATAGAACTATATTTTGGGAAAAGTCTTTAGAAGATGCAAAGGGGTACCTATTAATGAAGAAAATTGCTCTTCTGGCTGATGGCTGGAGAAGATATGTAACATATTCGTGGGTTGAGGGTATCATGGAAGGCTCTAAAGAGCTGGGACTGGATGTGTGCCTGTATTTTTACAATACCAACGGAACCTGGAGTCAAGATCCAAAGTTTAACAAAGGCGAGTATGCGCTGAACGATTTGCCTGATTTAAACAGCTTCGACGGAGTGGTATTTGACTGCACCAATACGATCAACCAGGATGAGATACATTATATGGTCAGAAAGCTTCAGTCGGTAAATGTGCCGGTAGTGAGTATCGGGTATAAGGTTGATGGGTTTTACTATGTAGGCAACGACAATAAGAGGCTGTTTCGCAAGGTGATGGATCATATGTACTATGAGCATGGCTGCAAAAGCTTTGTGTTTGCAGGTGGTCCGCCGTATCATTATGAGAACAGAATGCGTTTTGAGGCCTTCAAGAAGGCTGTAAGTGATTATGGCATACAACTTACAGCTGATATGTACATGTTTGGTGATTTTGATTATCAGACAGGTGTCAGGTATATGAGTGATTGGCACGAGAGCAAAAAACCGTTACCGGATGTGTTTTTATGTGCAAATGACAATATAGCAGCAGGGCTGTGTGCGACAGCAGAGGTTCTCGGATACAAGGTACCACAGGATTTTAAGGTCACAGGCTTTGACAATCTGGATAAGGCTGCGTACTTTAACCCACAGATTACAACAGTGGAGCACAACAGGGGCAATATAGGCAGAAAAGTTCTTGAGATATTTAAGGCGCTTTGGAATGGCACGGGCGATGCTTCTGATAAATACCTTGATTCTGAGTTTATCCCGGCTGAGAGCTGCGGATGCCCTAATACCGGCAGAGTGGATTATCGTAATTACATAAAGAATATTATCAAAGGCTCCGTTGCAAAAGAGCAGGAGGAGGATGCAGTAATGATCCTCCAGAAAGAGCTCGAGGAGTGCAATGAATACTATGATTTGTTTGAGAGATACTCTGACTATATACAGAGCATGAAGTGTGACGGAGTGTATGTGGTCAGTGTTTCTGATCTGGCAGCTGCAAGGAACAATGCACACTTTAGGAAGCATGGCTATGATATTGACGACGAGGTTGTACTCTATGCGGATGACAAGTACAATGGAAAACTTGAGTTTAAGAGTGTAAATGACCTTATGCAGTACATGCAGAGTGTAGATAAAAACACCTGCTATATGTATTACTCGCTGCATTTCAGGGACGAGATAGTGGGCTATGTAATACTCAGGAATCCTGAGTTTTTGTACGACCATCCTGAGCAGTTTGATATACAGTCGGCCTTGCTCAAGAAGCTTGAGAATCTTTTTAAGCAAAAGGTACTTGAGAATACAAATAATGAGCTTAAGAATCTCTACAACCATGATGCGCTCACAGGCCTATACAATCGTGTGGCATGCAATGAGATGGTCATTCCTATGTTTGCTGAGCTTGAAGACCAAAATGTCGGTTGCACCATAGTATTTCTCGATGTGGATGATTTCAAGGACATAAATGATACATACGGACACCAGTACGGTGACGAGCTTTTAAAGACTGTGGCGAGGGTGCTTGATGAGCAAAAGCCTGAAGGAAGTATGGTATATAGATTCGGTGGAGATGAATTTATCGTGTTTATCCCCGGGGACAGGCATGACACTGCTGAGAAGTATATAAAGCGCGTGTATGATATCATGGAGCAGCACAGCCTGTTTATCAGTCACGGCATCATATATACGAAGCCGGGCAGTGGTAAGAGCTTTGACGATTATCTCGTAAGTGCTGACACAAAGATGTATCAGCTTAAGCAGCAGCACAAGCAGAAAAAGGATAGCAATTTCTTAAAGAGAGTGGATATTTCATCCGTTCCTATGATGGTTGACAATAATATACAAATAATGGATAGGGAAGGTCATGTGTGCAGGGTATTTGATTTTTTAAAGCTGAATAATGTAAATTCAGTCCGTCTGCGCATATGGAATGAGCCTGATAAGGTGCCGGAGTCTAAGGGGTATTGCAGTCTTACATATGTTCTCGAGATGGCTCATATCATTAAAAAATACAAAATGCATTTTCTGCTGGATTTTCATTATTCGGATTACTGGGCAGATCCTAGACAGCAGAATAAGCCTGATGCGTGGAAGAATTTAAGCTTTGATGAGCTGAAGGAGGTAGTGCACAAGTACACATATGATGTGCTATACAGATTAAAAATCATGGATTGTGCGCCGGATATGGTTCAGATTGGCAATGAAATAAGGAGTGGTATGCTGTTTCCGGATGGTGCAGTGCCACAGTACAGGCAGCTGGCTGCGCTTGTAAATGAGGAAATCAGAGCTGTCAGGGAGCTGCTCCCGGAGACAAAGGTCATGATTCATCTGGATCAGGGAGGCAGATATAACTGTATTATGCCTTGGCTTGATTCTATGTTTAATGCGGGCATGCTGCCGATTGACGCGATTGGCCTTTCCTTTTATTCGTTCTGGCATGGTACCTTCATGGATTTGAAGGATACTATGAGCAGGCTCATAAAATTATATAATCTGCCGGTTTATATTGTGGAGACAGCTCATCCGTGGAGGCATTGCAAGGGAGAGCATATCTCGAAGGAACTCATGGAGACTGCAGGCCTTGATGCAGGCAGCGCAGAGCAGAAGAAGTCTCTTGAAATAATCATGCAGATAGCAGCAGAGGTGTCAAAGGATACCGGAAAGACCGGTGTATACTACTGGGAGCCTGTCGGTGTGCCTGGTAAAGGCATGGGAACCTGGTTTGAGAATATGGGTATGTTTGACGAGCATGGCAGGGCTTTGCCGGGCTGGGATGCAATCAGGGACTTTGATCAGAAAAATCCTCCGATTAAAGAGCTTGATAAGTATATTGAATCACTTTATGAGTATGAAGAAACACCGGAGGTGGAGGATTTCATGAAGCTTCTTATGATTCATGGAAATCTAATCTCAAATCCTGAATTTAAGGATGGATTTAATAATTGGCAGATTGAGACAAGCCTCGAAGAAAGACAGTATACACTGGGTAAGGATGGAGTGTTTATCTCTTCGGATGCCAATTTTGACTATTCGATAAGCCAGACGGTGGATATTGAATATACCGGTGAGTATATAGCAGCGGTTGAATATAGAGGAACCAATACAACAGGTGTCGAGGTCGAGCTGTTTATGGATGTGGAGGATGAAAGCGGCGTTCATACATATACAAGCGACATTTTCCCGGCTGATGTCAGGTTTGTGACACATCTGCTTAAGCCGGTAAGGCTGCAAAAGAATGCCAGGGTGACAGTAGGGCTTAGGATGCATACGCCTCCGGTGTTTGCAAAGATAAAGAAAATTTCACTCGTTGTAATTTAACTTGATATGTGATATTGTAGATAGGTATAGTGTTTTGCGGATGCGTTTTTGCCGTGGCAGGGCATTGTACATATAAATAACATGACTTACAGATTTCAGGAGGATTCCAATGAGTGAGAAGAAGAATACAGGTAAGAAGGCAGTCATAGCGGTGATTGTGATTGCACTTATCGTGGTAATTATTGCGCTTGCTGTTGTGATAAGCAACAAGAGCAAAAAGGGTGGCTCAAAGAGCGCAACAGAGGCAGGCACCGAGGCCGGCAGCGAGACGATGCGAAGCGGACAGTTTGACATAGACTACGCAAAGCAGGTTACAAAGCTTGCAGACTATTCAGGTGTTGCAATTACTGTCTCAAACGATTATGAGATAAATGATACAGCAAAGCAGACATATCTGACCAATGTGCTTCAGTCATATGGTGCAGATGCGTACAAGCAGGTTACAGATCGTGATACAGTTGCAGATGGCGATTATGTCAAGGTTGATTACACAGGATATAAGGATGGCAAAGCATTTGATGGTGGTTCTGCTACAGATGTGATGCTTGATGTGACAAATAACAGCCAGGTCGGCGGTTCATCCTTTATTGATGGATTTACAAAGCCTATAATCGGAGCCAAGGTGGGTGACAAGGTTAAGGGTGACGTGACTTTCCCTGGGGATTATGGCAATGACGACTTAAACGGACAGACAGTTACATTTGAGTATACAGTAAAGGGCATTTACTCAGCAGATCCTGTTGCACTTGCTGATATGACAGACGAGCAGGTCAACACAGTGTTTGGAAAGGCCGGGGTGACAACTAATGCCCAGCTTACCACACAGATTGAGAAAGATTTGAAGCAGCAGCTCTACAGCGCTGAGGTGGACAAGATAAAGAGCTACATGATTGAAAACAGCACAGTCGAGATTCCTGATGAGTATCTACAGGCCAGACTCAATGAGTATATTGCTTCATTTACCAAAGAAAATGTCAAGGATGGACAGACACTTAAGAAATATTTAAAGTCCAACTACAACATGACAGTGGATCAGGCCACAGAGAAGTGGAAGGAGAATCTGACAGAACAGATAAAGACAGAGTTCATCTTTGGGCTTATCGCTGAGAAGGAAAATATCAAGATGGATGATGATGCCTTCAACAGCTATGTGGATTACATCGTATCAGCCAGCAATGGTCAGTTCAGCAAGGCTTCTGAGGTATACAAGTATTTTGGAAGCGGACACAAGGATGAGGGAAAGACATACCTTAAGAACCAGTACCTTGTAAACAAGGCTATTGATACAGTCACAGAGAAAGCAAATGTGACATTTGAGGATGGCAGTGCAGCGCCGGATACTTCAAGTGGCAGCGCGGATGCCGAATAATAACGATAAATATGCTGTCTGTGGTGATGCGCAGGCAGCTTAAATGGAGGATTAGATAATGGAACTTACAAACATACGCGAGATTTTCCGCAACAAGGACAAATTCGCTGACAAAGAGGTGACTATCGGAGGATGGGTCAGAAGCAATCGTAATTCAAAGAATTTTGGATTTATCGTGGTAAACGACGGTACATTTTTTGAGCCAATCCAGGTTGTATACGGAAATGGCTTAGACAACTATGATGAGGTTGGCAAGATCAATGTCGGAGCTGCAATTATCGTAAGAGGTACACTTGTGCTTACTCCGGATGCAAAGCAGCCATTTGAGATTCAGGCCGCAGAGGTGACTGTTGAGGGGGCATCCACACCGGATTATCCTCTGCAGAAGAAGAGACATACATTTGAGTATCTTCGTACAATCTCACACTTAAGACCTCGTACCAATACTTTTGAGGCAGTTTTCAGAGTGCGCTCACTCTGCGCATATGCTATTCACAAATTCTTTCAGGAGAGGGATTTTGTGTACGTGCACACACCGCTTATCACAGGAAGTGACTGTGAGGGTGCAGGAGAGATGTTTCAGGTGACCACACTTGATTTGAACAATCTCCCTATGACAGAGGAAGGAAAGGTGGATTTCTCAAAGGATTTCTTTAATAAGCCTACCAACCTTACTGTTTCAGGACAGTTAAACGGCGAGACATATGCTATGGCATTCAAGAATATCTACACCTTCGGACCTACCTTCCGTGCGGAGAATTCAAACACCACACGTCATGCGGCAGAGTTCTGGATGATTGAGCCTGAGATTGCTTTTGCAGACCTTGAGGATGATATGATGCTTGCAGAGAGCATGCTCAAGTATGTTATCAACTATGTGCTTGAAAATGCACCTGAGGAGATGGCATTTTTCAACAATTTCGTGGACAAGGGACTCCTTGACAGATTAAGAAATGTTGTTGAAAATGATTTTGCACGTGTGACATACACAGAGGCTATCGACATCCTTTCAAAGCACAATGACAAGTTTGATTACAAGGTATCATGGGGCTGCGATTTGCAGACTGAGCATGAGAGATACCTTACAGAGCAGATTTATAAGCGCCCTGTATTTGTCACAGATTATCCGAAGGAGATAAAGGCCTTCTATATGAAGCTGAATGACGACGGAAAGACCGTTGCAGCAGTTGACTGTCTCGTGCCGGGAATCGGAGAAATCATCGGTGGAAGCCAGAGAGAGGATGACTACGACAAGCTCCTTGCCAGAATAAATGAGCTTGGACTTTCAGAGGATGACTACAAGTTCTACCTTGACTTAAGAAAATACGGCTCTGCAAGACACGCAGGCTTTGGATTGGGCTTTGAGAGATGCGTAATGTATCTTACCGGCATGGGCAATATCCGTGACGTTATCCCATTCCCTAGAACAGTTAATAACTGTGAGCTGTAATCACGAATGAATTTCATACATGAATAATTATCGCCCTTTGCACATATATATGATGTGTGGAGGGCGTTTTTATGTGGAGAAAAATCAAAGGTCCTGTGATAACAATATGTATCATGCATCTTACGGCGCTTTTGTGCCTTATCATACTTTCTATAGTACAGTGCTTTGTTGACATGGCGGAGTGGATAAAGTTTGCACTTGCCATGGCGGTCAATATAGTGGTGGGGCTTGTGTGCGGATTTTTGCTCAAATGCTGCTTTCACCGCAGACGTTTTATCAGGGTGACGGTCGTAGCATACTGGATAACGTATGTGATAGCAACAGTGGTCATAGATATAGGTGAATCAAAAAATATATTCGAGCTTTTGATAATACTCCTTCTGGTAATGTTCTCAGCGCTTGTTTTTCGCTAAAAAAGGACTTTTCATATTGATAATGCTGTGATATAATGTTGAAAGCAAATATGATGTGTCAATCAGACATCGTTAAATGAAAAGGAGATAAAAATGAAACACGTAAAGACATTAAATACAAGAAAATTACAGAACACAGTTAAAAAGGGCGGATGTGGCGAGTGCCAGACATCATGCCAGTCAGCTTGCAAGACATCTTGTACAGTTGGAAACCAGACTTGTGAGCAGTACAAATAGTCATAGGTGAAGCGGATTTAAAGAGTGTGCGCTGATAGGTGCACACTCTTTTCGCAGTGTAATTTTAAAATGTGTATAGAAAGAGAGGAATATTGTAGTGGTTCATCAGTACAAGAACAACGGCTATAATATTGTCTTAGATGTCAACAGTGGCGCAATCCATGTGGTGGATGATGTCACATATGACGTTATTGAGCTGTTTGAGGACAACTCAGCTAAGGAGATTATTGAAAAGCTTGTGGACAGATATCCACAGACGGAGATAGAAGAAGCAATACAGGAAGTAAATGAGCTTAAGGATAATGAAGAGCTCTTCACAGAAGATACATACAAAGAGCGTATCATAGATTTCAAGAAGCGCCAGACAGTTGTAAAGGCACTTTGCCTTCACATAGCGCACGACTGCAACCTTGCCTGCAGATATTGTTTTGCAGAGGAGGGCGAGTATCACGGCAGACGAGCTCTCATGAGCTACGAGACAGGAAAACAGGCACTTGATTTTTTGATTGCCAATTCAGGCAGCAGAAGAAACTTAGAGGTAGATTTCTTTGGAGGAGAGCCTCTCATGAACTGGGATGTGGTGAAGCAGCTTGTGGCATATGGAAGAGAGCAGGAGAAGCTTCATGACAAGCATTTCAGATTCACACTCACCACAAACGGTGTGCTCTTAAATGACGAGATTATGGAGTTCGCTAACAAAGAGATGGACAATGTGGTCCTTAGTATCGACGGACGCAAGGAGGTTCATGACCGCATGAGGCCTTTCAGAAAGGGTGCCGGCAGTTATGACCTTATTGTTCCGAAATTCCAGAAGTTTGCGGAGAGCAGACATCAGGACAAGTACTATGTGAGAGGTACATACACACATTTCAATACTGATTTTTCAAAGGATGTGCTTCATCTGGCTGATTTAGGCTTCAAGCAGATTTCGGTTGAGCCTGTAGTGGCACAGCCTACAGATGAGTATGCACTTAAGGATTCTGATTTACCTGTGCTCTTTGATGAGTACGACAGACTTGCAGCAGAGATGGTAAAGAGAAACAAGGCAGGAAACGGCTTCAATTTCTTCCATTTTATGATAGATTTAGAGGGAGGACCTTGTGTATATAAGCGTCTTTCCGGTTGTGGCTCAGGAACAGAGTACCTGGCAGTGACTCCATGGGGAGATTTATATCCATGCCACCAGTTTGTGGGCAATGAGGACTTCCTTATGGGTAATGTCTGGGATGGCATCAAGGCCACTGACATCCAGGATGAGTTTAAGTGCTGTAATGTTTATGCCAAGGAAAAATGTCGCAACTGTTTTGCCAGATTCTATTGCAGCGGTGGCTGTGCCGCCAACTCATACAACTTCCACGGCACAATCACTGATGCCTATGATTTAGGCTGCGAGCTGCAGAAGAAGCGTATAGAGTGCGCTATCATGATTAAGGCAGCAGAGGCTGATATGGCAGATGATGCACAATAATTTGAATTTGTCACGGGAAACGGATAGCGGTATTTGTGACCCGTGTGCGAATATATTTGCCATCTGTATACCTATATGGATGGTAGCAAAATGACAGGAAGGTATAAGAAAATGAAAAAAGGAAAGAGTTGGGTGATTATCCTTGTGGCAGTCATTTGTATCGGCTTGCTGGGCTGGTATTCCACTGCAGTAATCACCGACACAAAGCAAAAGCAGGAGGCAACTGCTAATGGTGAGAGCACCAAGGATAAGGATTATCAGAATATCAAGCTTGGTCTCGACCTCTCGGGTGGTGTTTCAATCACCTATCATATCAAGGACAAGAATCCTTCAGACAAGGACGTAAATGATACTATCGCAAAGCTCGAGGAGCGTGCAGAGAGCTACACAACAGAGTACTCTGTATACAAGAGCGGGGATGACCGTATCACTGTAGAGATTCCGGGTGTTGACGACCCTAACAAGGTACTCGAGGATCTTGGAAGTCCGGGATCACTGTACTTCATCGCCCAGTATGACAGTGACGGAAATGCCAACTATACACAGGACACATCGGTTGAGGGCGGCTACAAGCTCAACTATGATATTGACACCTTAAAGGCCAATGGTTCAGTCATCCTCGATGGTAACGATGTAAAGGATGCAAGCGCCCAGTATGACCAGTCATCATCTACATCAACCAAGGAGCCTGTTGTTTCATTAAAGCTCAAGGATAAGGCTATTGACACATGGGCAGATGCCACAAAGAAGGCAAAGGATGCAGGACAGTCAATCGGTATATACTATGATGATCATTTCATCAGCGTTCCTACAGTAAGCGCCGTTATCTCAGATGGTAACTGTGTAATCAACGGAATGAAGGATTACGACGAGGCAACAAGCCTTGCAACATTTATCCGTGTCGGAGCCATCAACCTCCAGCTCGAGGAGTTAGAGTCAAATGTTGTTGGCGCACAGCTCGGTGGAACAGCGCTCACAAATGCAGTAAAGGCTGCAATTATCGGAATTATCTTAATCATGATATTCATGATTGTGCTCTATGGTATACTCGGTGTGGTTGCATCTATCGGACTTGCACTCTACTCAATGCTTACAGTACTGTTTATTTACTGGTTTGAGATTACACTTACACTGCCGGGTATCGCGGGTATCATCCTTGGTATCGGTATGGCAGTAGATGCAAACGTTATCGTATTTGCCCGTATCCGTGAGGAAATCGCAGGTGGCAAATCAGTGCTTGCTGCAGTAAATGAGGGCTACAAGAAGGCTCTTTCAGCCATCCTCGATGGACAGGTTACTACATTTATCGCAGCACTTGTGCTTATGGTGCTCGGTTCAGGTACAGTAAAGGGCTTTGCATACACACTTATGATTTCAATTATTCTGTCACTGTTTACAGCTCTTTTTATTGCAAAATACCTTACAAGAGCATTTTACGGTGTCGGTGTCAGAGCTGAGAAGTTCTACGGCAAGGCAAAGAAGAGAAAGGTTATCAGATTTGTACAGAACAGAGTTAAATACTTTGTTATCTCAGGTGTAGTCATACTTGCAGGTATCGGCGGCATGATTTATTTCGGTGCTACAAGCGGCAATGCATTAAACTACAGTCTTGAGTTTGTAGGTGGTACATCAACCACTGCAGACTTTGGCAAGGATTATACAGCAGCAGAGGTTGAGAAGGACATCGTGCCTTCAGTATCAAAGCTCCTTGGCAATAGTGCAGTGCAGGTTACTACAGTCCAGGGCAGCCATGATGTCACATTAAAGACACGTACACTTTCACTCGATGAGAGACAGGATCTCGCAGCTCTTCTTGAGAAGGATTTCAATGTTGATGCATCAACTATAGAGACTCAGAGTATCAGCTCAACCATCAGTGGAGAGATGAGAACAAACGCTGTAAAGGCAGTTATTATTTCATGTATTTTCATGCTGTTATATATCTGGTTCAGATTCAAGGACATCAGATTTGCTTCAAGTGCTATCCTTGCGCTGGTACATGATGTGCTTGTTGTTGTCACAGCATATGCACTTATCAGAATCTCAGTCGGCAGTACGTTTATCGCATGTATACTTACAATCGTAGGTTACTCAGTCAACGATACAATCGTTATCTTTGACCGTATCCGTGAGAACCTTCACGGTATCAAGAAGTACTCAGCAGATGAGCTTGCTGATATAGCAAACGAGTCCCTTACACAGACACTTTCACGAAGCATCAATACTTCGCTTACTACATTTGTTATGGTATTGTTACTCTTTATCTTTGGTCATACATCAATCAGAGAGTTCTCATTACCACTCATGGTAGGTGTGCTTTGCGGAACATATTCTTCAATCTGCATCGCTACAGAGCTGTGGTATGTGATGAAGCTTTATCTGGGCAAGAGCGCCATCAAAAAGCAGGCGGCTGCACCAGCTAAGGGTTCTAAAAAAGCTAAGAATTAATAATTAATTTATGGCCCGGCCTTTAAAGGCTGGGCTATTATTTTTTGTGGACTTATTAATATATGCAGATATGTTTATATATTTATAAATTTATATGCGGAGTAATAGAATGGAGCATTATTTATATGAAAATTTTTTTGATTTATCTGCTTCTTATGAATATAGCAGGCTTTGCTGCGATGGGAATTGACAAGTGTAAGGCCAAGGCACACGCATGGCGCATCCCTGAGAAGACATTATTTGGGCTCAGCCTGCTGGGCGGAAGCGCCGGTACCTGGGCTGGGATGTATGCCTTCAGGCACAAGACAAAGCATTGGTATTTTGTAAAGGGGATGCCGCTTATTTTCTTTATCCATGTGGTTATTGCATGTGTTATCTACAGGAATTTCTATTAGAAATTTCTATTAGAAATTTAATTATGCTTAATTGTAATCCAAGATTCCATACC
>ULKR01024562.1_pt1 | contig 31385 bp, 25 predicted proteins | sample 1951181 | NCBI WGS metagenome assembly ULKR01 (sample SAMEA4835503, study PRJEB28245) | human gut metagenome | biome: gut microbiome; material: fecal sample | place: Denmark | collected 2008 | reverse complement strand
GCATAATGGATTTATTAATATTAATAATGAAAAAATGTCTAAATCGCTAGGAAATGTTATTACCGCTCATGATGCATTAAGCCAATATGGCGGCAATAATGTTAGATTGCTTTTGATTTCCACTCATTATCGTGCACCAGTTAATTTTTCTTATGACTTGTTAGCAGCATGTAATAATGAAATTACAAAAATGACTAATATTATGCGTCAATTAGCAGTTAAATTACAAGAATTTGATGTTTCTTTTGCTAATGGTAAATCAAGATTTATTGAACCGTTTTTAAATGCTTTAGCGGATGATTTAAACACCTCTAATGCCTTAAGCGAATTGCATAATGTTATTAAACTAGCTAATCAATCATTAAGAAAAAAAGATGTGGATTTGTCAGAAATTAATGATTTATTTTCCACACTTAAAGATGAATTTTACATATTAGGTGTTAATATTGAATATCCTATTTTATCTAGTGAAGACAAGGACCTTTTAAGTGAATATAACTTAGCAAAATCCAGCAAAGATTTTGCTAAAAGTGATGAACTACGAAAAAAATTAATAGATAAAAGGATATTATAAGGAGGACTTATGAATATTTTTTCATACTTTTTTGATGTAGTGCCACCGAATATTTTCAGTTTGGATGATAAAATAATCGGTTTTTTTAATCAATATGCATGGTGGGGAAATTTATTACTCGCTTTTATTAGTATTTTCCTTGCTTGTGTGTTTAGTGGATTAATTGGCTATGAACGTGAATCGCATGGACATTTTGCAGGATTTAGAACGCATATTTTAGTGGCGGCAGGTTCGTCATTAATTATGTATTTATCCATTTATGGATTTAGTTTTGAATCATTTCCTAATCATGATCCAGCAAGATTAGCAGCTCAAGTTGTAACTGGCATTGGTTTTTTAGGCGCTGGAACAATATTGAAAACAGGTGTTGATATTAAAGGCTTAACTACTGCGACAACACTCTGGGTTTGTATGGCTATTGGTCTTGCTACAGGTGCAGGAAGATTCATTGTTGCATTATTCACCACCTTGATTGTTTTAATTGTATTAAAATTTTTAAGATGTGCAGAAGCAAAGGCATTTGAAAAAACACCTCGGTTAGTTATGATTTGTGATTATAATGTTTTTGCTATTAAAACTATTAAGGATTTGGCGGATAAATTTAATATAGCTATTAAAAACATTAATACACAAATTTGCGATTATCATGGTAAAGATGCTGTTAGTATTAGCATTGTATTAATCGATGTTAGACGTAAAACTGTAGATCAATTCGGCGAAGAGCTTAGAATAGCTCTTAAACCTTTTGAAATCAAATATTAAGCAAGACTGAGACAAATTTGAGACAAAAAGGAGTTTAGATATGGCACAATTAATATATGGAAGGAACACAGTGCTTAGTGCCCTCAAGGAGAACAAAGTTAAAACCATTTATATTACTGATAACTTTAATTTTAAACCAATAAATGAATTAATAAGTAATAATAATTCATTTGGTGTTAAATTTGTTAGTAAAAACGATCTTGATAAACTTTCCCAATTTGGGAATCATCAATGTGTAGTAGCGGAAGTAGAAGAGTATCAATATTGCTCTTTGAATGATTTAATTGCTAAGGCAGGTAAATCAAAATATCCATTATTAATTATTCTTGATGGTGTAAAAGATCCTCATAATTTAGGCGCAATATTAAGATGCGCTGATGCATATGGGGCAGATGGAATAATTATCAAAAAAAACGGACAAGTACAAGTTAATAGTACAGTAGCTAAAGTCTCAACTGGAGCTATTGACTATGTGCCAATATGTCAAGTTACTAACTTGGTACAAACTATTACTACTCTAAAAAAACAAGGTTATTGGGTTGTCGCATCCGATGGATCTGCTAAAGAAGATTATCGTCAAATCGATTATCGTTCACCAATCGCATTAGTGATAGGCAGTGAAGGAGAAGGAATTTCAAGACTAGTACTACAAAACAGTGATTTTATTACAAAAATACCTATGGTTGGTCATGTTAATTCTTTAAATGCTTCAGTCGCAACTGCGGTGTACTTAGCACAAATTTTTAATAACAGGTTTCCTTCTTAATAACGGGAGGGCTTATCATGGGCCGTAAATATATGTTGGAACCGAAAAACAAACTAGAAGAATTAAAATTAGTAGAACTTGCAAAGCAAGGCAATCAGGAAGCAATGAGTGCATTGTTAGAAAATTATGATGCCTTATTGACATTAATCGTTATTAACCAAATGGCAAATATCTGTGCTAAAGGCATAGAATATTTTGAATTGAAAAATATTGCCAGAATAGCGGTGTTTTCTTTCTTGAAGTATTATGATGAAAATCGTTCATCTTTTAGAACATTTATTAGTTTAATCGTAAATCAAGAAGTGAAAAAATACATTGTTGATTTTATAAAAAGACAAAATGAATTAAAACAATGTTTATTCTTAGATGAACAACCTTTTGAAGAAAGTGATATTACTAATGATGATTTGGTACCAAGTGATGAAAAAAGTCCATCACAATGGTATGAATTAAATGAACAATATGATGAGTTTAAAGAGATAGATGAGGAATATTTATCCAAAAAAGAAAAAGCAGCTTTATTGCTTAAAGCAGCAGGCTATAAATATAGCGAAATAAGCGAAATTATTGATACTAAAGAATCAGCGGTTGACATTGCTTTAAAGAAATTTAAAAAAGAAAAAATCAAAAAGGTGAAATAAAACAACGATTAAGGGTTAATTTTAAAACTGATTTTTTTATAAAATGCGATTTTATAACTAAAAAAATCAGTGTTTTTTCGTGTGCAAAAAAATCACACAATAATATTACTTTTATTGTCCAATTAATAAAAATAATTGCAGATTTCACTTAAAATGCCAAAGAGGTAAATATTTATAAAATATAAAATTGACTATTTAATGCTTTCGTGATATATTCTAGGCACGAGATGAGGTGTTTTTGTATGCGTGAAAAAGTCATTCTTATTTGTTCGCAATGTTTGTCAAGAAACTATACGACTACAAAACAAAAGACAAATTCCACTAATCGTCTCATGATAAAAAAATATTGTCCGAAGTGTAATGCTTCGACACTACATAAAGAAAGCAAATAAGGAGGTTTTTTTATGGGAAAAACAAAAAAATACTTACAAGGTGTTGTAAAAGAAGGAAAACGTGTAAGATGGCCTAACCGTGAAACAATTTTAAAATCTTTAGGTGTTGTCCTAGTTATAACTATTGTAGTTGCCTTATGGTTATCTTTAGATGATTATATTGCCGCTGTGTTAATTAAAGTGTTGCAAAATACTTTTTCTAAATAGTTGAGCGGTGGGAGGAAAAATTATGGCAAGTGAAAAACAATGGTATGTTGTTAATACTTATTCTGGTCACGAAGACAAGGTTAAAGTAAATCTTGAAAGACGTGTTGTTTCTATGGGACTTGAAGACTATGTTTTCAGAATCATAGTTGCTGAAACTGAACAACCAGTTTTAAAAGATGGTGTTCCAACTGGAAAAACAAAAATCAAAAACTCTTATCCAGGCTATGTTTTTATTGAAATGATAATGAGTGACGAAGCATGGTTCATGGTTAGAAACACACCAGGAGTTACTGGATTCGTTGGATCATCTGGTGGAGGTACTAAACCTTTCCCAATTCCAACAGAAGAAATTGAACCAGTTCTTAAAGGATTAGGTATGGTTGATAAGAGTATGTACTCACGTTACGACGTCGGTGATTTAGTAAAAGTTTTACGTGGACCACTTGAAGGTAGTGAAGGTCATATTACTGAAATTAATACCGACACTGGCACTGTAAAAGTTGAAACTGTATTCTTTGGTCGTTCAACGGTTGTTGAAGTTGATTTTTCTGAAATAGATAAAATTTAATAGTTTTCTAATCATAATAATGAATTATCCTTTCGAGTTTAGTTTTATTCCAAACTAACTATATCGAAAGGATTTTTTATTTGAATTATAAAACAGCCCTTTTAAAGCTTAAAATGCTATTTAAATTATTTTGTTCTCAGTTGAGAAAAACTATTTCTTAGTTTTAGAAAGCACTTTATTCTTGAGAAGATAGTTTTTTCAATTTATAATACTTTTTTCGAAAGAGAGGTAAATTATGAGAAAAAAATTATTTTGTCTATTAAGTGTTTCTTGTTTATTAGCACTCGGTGCTTGTAATCAAGGAGGATCATCTACGTCTAACAGCGGCGCATCTACTCAACCTTCAACAAGCTTGAAAGAACGTTACAACTGTATTGACATAAGTGAAGCATTAGAAATTGCTTCTAAAGCTAGTGAGCCAACACAAGAAAGATATTATCTTTATGGCAAAATTACTAGTGTTTCCAATTATGATTATGGAAGCATGGAAATTGAAGATGGAACTGGTAAGATTTATATTTATGGAACGTATAGTGAAGATGGAAGTATCCAGTACAAAAATTTAGAATATAAGCCAGATGTAAATGATGAAATTGTTGTTTATGCTACTCTTCAAACTCATAGTGGACAACCAGAAGTAAAAAATGCATGGTTAATTGATTATGTCGATAGTAATACACAATTTGATGTTAGCGAATATGAAAAAATGACTATTACTAAAGCTAGAGAAGCGAAAAAAGGCAAAAAAGTTTTGGTGTCAGGTGTTGTAAGTAAAAAAACATATGCGACAGGAAAGAAAGAAAACGGCTTTTATCTTGTTGATAATACATCTTCTATTTATATTTACGATTCATCGACTGTATTAAAAGTAAAAGAAGGTAATGCTATTACTTTAGCGGCAACAAAAGACTACTGGATTTTAGAAGATGAAGTGCCTTTTGCTGAAAAGTATGGTTACAATGGCTCATGCCAATTAACCAAAGGACATATTATTAGTAATGATGAAGGTAGAAATGATATTGATACAAGCTGGGTTGAAGAAACAACTATAAAACAAATTATGGACACTCCAGTTACTGAAAATATTACAAATAAAATTTTTAAAGCAAATGCCTATATAGCTAAATCTCAAAAAGAAGGATATGTTAACTATTATATTGATGATTTAGATGAAACTACAGGATCTTATGTTTATACACAATGTAATGGCAGTGATTTTAATTGGCTTGAGAAATTTGATGGGAAGATTTGTACAGTGTTGGTTGTGGCAATCAATGCTAAATCTACAATATCAGGATGTTCTTGGAGATTTATTCCAATTTCTGTTAAAGACGAAGGATTTACTTTTGATAAGGCTAATGTCGGACAATTCGTATATGATTATAAAGTTAAAACCTTGTTTAAAGATGTGTATACAGGCGATCCAAAAGTAATGGTTCCAGTAACTGCTTCTTCATCACTTTTAGGTTTTGCAAACGCAAGTATTAGTTATTCTTCTAGCAATGAAAAAGTTGCGTATTTTAGCGAAGATGAAGGTGTTTTAACATTTCATACTAATGAAGTAGGCAATGCTACGATAACAGTTAAAATTAATTACGAAAATAATGCGACATTTGTTAAAACATTTAATGTATCAGTTACTTTGCCAAAAGTTACAGAATCTATAACAGTTAAAGAAGCTATTGATAGTGAACTTAACTCTGTTGTAACTGTTAAAGGTATTGCTGGTCCATCATTAGTGAATAAAGTAGGATTTTATTTGATTGATGAAAGTGGCGCAATCGCGATTACGACATCTTCAGAAACTATTAGTTCTATTAGTTTAGGAAATGAAGTAATATTAAAGGGAACACGTTCGCAATTAGGAGTTGTTCAAGATAAATCGGTTGGCGAAATTTTTCTTGATAACTGTGAATTAGTGTCAAATTTGTATGGAAAACATGATTACTCAACTGCATCATTTGATGGTAGCAAAACTTTAGCGGATTTAGCTAAAATTAAAGCGACAGAAAATGCTACAGCACAAGTATATGTATTTGAGGGAACTTTTGAAAAAGTTGTACAACCAAAGTACTCTAATATGTATGTTAAAAATGGTGATACAAAAATCCGTTTATATTGTTCAAATGCTGCTCAATATGAATGGTTGGATGAGTTTGAAAATCAAACTGTCACCATTGAAATGGCTCTATGCAACTGGAATGGTAAAACTTATTACACTGGTTGTGTATTATCGGTCACAGCAAACGGTGTAAAAACCATGAACACTCTTGTTTATAACCAAAAGAATTAGTAAAAAACAGGCCACATTACTGCTGAAAAAATGTGGCTTTTTTTGTGTTTTCAAGACAAGTTATTAAAAAAAATCTTGCATTGCAAAATGCGATTAGATATAATAAACAAGCATAGGGCTAGTTTAATTAGTTCTAAGCTATGCTTAGTGGAAGGATTAAGCGATTAATCCAATGACCACGGCACGGACAAAAAAATCTATAAGGAGGTAAGTCACGTGAGTAAAAAGATCGCTAAGGTAGTAAAATTGGAGTTACCTGGTGGAGAAGCTAAACCAGGACCAAAACTTGCAACTGCTGGTATTGTTATGCCTAAATTCTGTACAGACTTTAACGCAAAAACAGCTGACCGTAAAGGTGAAGTAGTTCCAGTTATTATTACAGCCTACGAAGACAAATCGTTTGACTTCGTAATCAAAACTTCACCAGTAGCAGGTTTGTTATTAAAAGCTGCTGGAATTAAAAAAGGTTCAGCAAATGCTAAGACAACAAAAGTCGGTAAAGTTAGCAAAGAAGAATTAAGAAAGATTGCTGAATACAAAATGCCAGATCTTAATTGTAACGATGTTGAAGCAGCAATGAAAGTAGTTGCTGGACAAGCTCGTAACATGGGCATTGAAATTGACGAATAAATGTAGGTGGAAGGGACAATACCCGTTATTACCACTAAGGAGGAAAAAATATGAAGAAAGGTAAAAAATATTTAGCTGCTGAAAAAGCAATCGATGCAACAAAGTTATACACAATTGCTGAAGCTGCTGAACTCGTCAAAACTACATCAACTACAAAGTTTGATTCTACAATCGATGTATCTTTCCATTTAAACGTTGATCCAAAACAAGCAGATCAACAAATCAGAGGAACAGTTATTCTTCCTCATGGAAATGGTAAAACAAAGAAAGTTTTAGCTATTACACACAAAGTTGATGAAGCTACTGCTGCTGGCGCTGATTTCGCTGGTGGTAAAGAAATGTTAGAAAAAATCAAAAATGAAAACTGGTTCGATTTTGATGTCATCGTTGCCACACCTGATATGATGGGTGAACTTGGTAAAATGGGACGTATTTTAGGACCTAAGGGTTTAATGCCTAACCCAAAAACTGGTACTGTTGCAATGGATATTGCAAAAGCTATCCAAGAAATCAAAGCAGGTAAAGTTGAATACCGTGTTGATAAAGATGGAAACATCCATGTAAGTATTGCACGTTGCTCATTTGATACAGACAAGATTATTGATAACTTAAATACAATTTGTGATCAAATCGTTAAAGTTAAACCTGCATCTGTAAAAGGCGCATATGTTAAAAACGCTGTCATCCATACGACCATGGGACCAGCAATCAAAATTACATTTAACGGTCGTATTTAATTAAAGTTAGGAATTCAATATACCCAAGACAGTAACGACGCTATAGTTTAAAAATGTTACCGAGGTGTAGGATAATTTAATAAAAAACTTATTCTCTCGCTTTTTCGCGAGTAACTTCAATGTATATTGAAACCTCATAAAAATTTTGAAGAAAGGTTAGGAGGTTAGAACTATGAATCAAGCAATTTTAAAAGCAAAACAAGAAATAGTTTCTAAAATCACTGAAGGCATTAAAGGCGCTAACTCTATTGTAGTTATCGAATACCGTGGCTTAACAGTTGATGAAATCACTGAAGTTCGTCATGCTTTAAGAGCAACTGATTCTACATTACGTGTTTACAAGAATTCTCTTGTTGAACGTGCATGCGATGAATTAGGACATAGTGAACTAAGAGAAATTCTTGAAGGACCAAATGCATTTGTATTCTCTAAAGATACAATCAACGGACCTAAAGTAATTGCAAAATTTGCTAAGAAACATGAAAACCTAGTCATCAAAGGCGGCCTTGTAGAAGGCAAAATGATGAATGCTGACCAAATTAAAGTCATCGCATCATTACCAGGACGTGAAGGTTTGATTTCAATGTTCTTATCGTGCTTACAAGCACCAATCCGCAACTTCGCCTGTGCTGTTAAGGCAGTTGCTGAAAAAAATTAATTTATTAGGAGGAAAAAACAATGGCAAAGTTAACAAACGAAGAAATTATTGCTGCTATTAAAGAAATGACAGTAGTAGAATTAAATGATTTAGTAAAGGCTGTAGAAGAAGAATTTGGCGTTACTGCTGCTGCACCAGTTGCAGGAGCTGCTGCACCAGTTGAAGAAGAAGAAAAGAAAGGACCAACAGAAGTTTCTTTATGGCTCAAATCTGTCGGTGCTTCTAAAGTTCCAGTTATTAAGGCTGTTCAAGCTATCACAGGCTTAGGCTTAATGGATGCTAAAAAATTAGTCGATGGTGCTCCTGTCGCAGTTAAAGAACATATTTCACCAGTTGAAGCAGAAGAACACAAGAAAGCTCTTGAAGCTGCTGGCGCTGAAGTAGAAGTTAAGTAGTCTAAAACTACCTAATTTTTATGATAAGATTTAAACCTGCTTTTGCGGGTTTTTATCGCTTTTTAAGGGGGTGCGAAAATGTCACAATATTTTGAAAATGATTCAAGTCTAAAATCATCTCCAAAGCTAATAAATTATGATATTTACGAACGACATTTTACCCTCAAAACTGACCTTGGTGTCTTTTCAAAAAATAATATCGATGAGGGAACTTATGCTTTTTTAAAAGTATTAGTCCCTCTTCATTTACAAGGTCGTATTCTTGACGTCGGATGTGGCTATGGTGCCCTAGGATTGACCCTCGCATCGTTTATACCTAATTCACAATTTGTATTAGTGGATGTAAATGAACGGGCACTAGAGCTTACCAAAGACAACATAAAAAAATTAAATTTAGCAAATGTCACTTGCCTTCAAAGTGACATATATCAAAATATTGAAGGATTATTTGATTCAATAGTTATTAATCCTCCGATACGGGCGGGGAAAAAAGTAATTTACGCTATGTTTAAAGGAGCATATAACTATTTGATTGATGGCGGTTCATTGTTTATCGTCATTAGGAAAAGTCATGGTGCATTTAGCGCCCGTGATTATATAACGTCGATATTTGGTAATTGTATTTTGCTTAAGAGAGATAAAGGGTATTACATTTATCAAGCGACTAAAAACAAATAATAAAAACAATGAACTGATAATTTTTAGAGAGGGGCCATTATATGAACTATAAAAATTATAAACATCTTACAAACGATCGTATTGATTTCTCAAAAATTTCTGGAACATTACCATTACCATATTTGGTTGAAATTCAAACTGAATCATATGCATGGTTTTTAAAGACAGGAATTGAAGAAGCATTCAAAGATGTTTTTCCAATTTCCAACTATGCTGATGATGTGTTTATTGAATATGTAAGTTATAGATTTCTTGAACCTAAATATGATTGGTTAGAGTGTAAGTGCCGTGATTTAACTTATTGTGCACCACTTAAGGTTACATTAAGATTATGTTTTAAAAACACTGGCGAAATTAAAGAAAAAGAAGTATTTATGGGTGATTTCCCATTAATGACTGATAGTGGTACTTTTATTATTAATGGTGCTGAACGCGCTATTGTATCACAAATCGTTCGTTCCCCAGGTGCTTATTTAAGAAAAGAATTAGATGCAAAATCAGGTAAATATATTTATGGTGGCGATTTATTACCAACTCGAGGTACATGGTTACAATTTGAATCTGATTCTAAAGATTTATTATCAATTCGTATTGAAAGACAAAGAAAAATGCCTGCAACTATTTTATTAAAGGCTATTCTTGATGTTCAAAATGTTGAAGAAGGTAATAAATTAATCACTGATTTATTTGGTGATAATCAAATGCTTTTAAATACTCTTAAAAAAGATGAAGATACCAAATCATCTACTAGAGCTTTAAGAGAAATATTTATTAGACTAAAACCAGGCGAACCATACAACGAATCTGGCGCAATCACATTCTTAACTCAAAGATTATTTGATCCAAAACGTTATGATTTAGGATGTGCTGGTCGTTATAAATATTCTTCTAAATTAGGAATTTATAACCGTTTACCTGGACGTGTTTTAGCAGAAGACTTAATTTCTGCTGATGGCGAAGTTGTTTATGAAAAAGGTACTTTATTAACTAAAGCTATGGTTGATGAATTACAAAATGAAGGCTTCTTTGAAAAAGGCGCTCATGAAAGAATTTTACCAATCAATACTAACCTTGATTCACATGGTAAAGTTAATATTGTTAAAGTATATGTTGATGAAGAACAAACTAAGACAACAAATATTATTGGTACAGATTTAGATCAATCATTAAATTGTGTGACTATTTCTGATATCCTTGCTACATTCTCTTATTTTATGAATATTATAGAAGGATTTGGCGAAACAGATGATATTGACCACTTAGGCAATCGTCGTATTCGTTGTGTTGGCGAATTAATTCAAAATCAATTCCGTAATGGATTAACAAAAATGTGTAAAGCAGTTAAGGACAAAATGTCTATTTCTGATTTATCCGAAGTTACTCCGCAACAACTTATCAACATTAGACCTGTTGCAAGTGCAATTAAAGAATTCTTCGCTAGTTCACAATTATCGCAATTTATGGACCAAACAAACCCTCTTGCAGAGTTGACAAATAAACGTCGTATTTCTGCTTTAGGACCTGGTGGTATTACTCGTGAACGTGCTTCATTCGCTGTACGTGATGTTCACTATTCACACTATGGACGTATTTGTCCAATTGAGACACCTGAAGGACAAAACATTGGTCTTATTAACAATCTTGCATGTTATGCAAAGATTAATAAATACGGTTTTATTGAGACTCCATATCGTCGAGTCGAAAAAGGTACACATCGTGTCCTTGAAACTGCTGATTACTTAACAGCAGACCAAGAAAAAATGTATCTTATTGCTGAAGCTAATACTCCATTAGATGAAAATCACTGCATCAAAAATGATTTAGTTATTGCTCGTGAAAATGGTGAAACAGTTTTAGCACCAAAAGAAAAAATTGACTACATCGATGTATCACCAAAACAAATTGTTTCTATTGCTGCATCATGTATTCCATTCCTTGAAAACGATGATACTACCCGTGCTTTGATGGGTGCTAACATGCAACGTCAAGCTTTACCTTTATTGAATCCACATGCTCCTTATATTGGAACAGGCATGGAACACTTTATTGCTAAGGACTCTGGTATTGCTGTTGTTTCTAAGGAAGATGGCATTGTTAAATATGTAGATTCTACAAAGATTGTTACAACTAATAACGGCGTAGATCGTACATATCACTTACAAAAATTTATGCGTTCCAACCAAGGAACTTGTATAAATCAACATCCAATTGTTAAAGTTGGAGATCAAGTAAAAGTCGGACAAATCCTTGCTGATGGTCCAGCAATGGAAAATGGCGAATTAGCTTTAGGACAAAACGTTACTATCGCATTTATGACTTGGAATGGTTATAACTACGAAGATGCAGTTATTATGTCTGAAAGATTAGTTAAAGATGATGTATACACTACAATTCACATTGAATCTTATGATTGTGAATGTCGTAATACTCAACTTGGTCACGAAGAATATACTCGTGATGTTCCTAATATTAGCGAAGATGCTAAGACTTATCTTGATGAGCGCGGAATTATTATTCCAGGCGCTGAAGTAAAAGAAGGAGATATTCTTGTTGGCAAGATTACTCCTAAAGGACAAACAGAACCTACTGCGGAAGAAAAATTGTTAATGGCCATCTTTGCTGATAAAACTAAAGATGGTAAAGACACTTCATTACGTGTTCCACATGGTGGTGCTGGTGTTGTTCTTGATGTTAAAATATTCTCACGTAAAAACGGTGATGAACTTCCACCAAAAGTTGATGAAAAAGTTCGTGTCTACATTGTCCAAAAGAGAAAAATCTCTGAAGGTGATAAGATGTCTGGACGTCATGGTAACAAAGGTGTTATTTCCCGTATTTTACCTGTGGAAGATATGCCATTCTTACCAGATGGTACGCCAGTTGATATTATGTTAAACCCATTAGGCGTTCCTTCTCGTATGAATATTGGTCAAATTCTTGAAATTCACTTAGGTATGGCTGCTAAGAAACTAGGCATGAAAATTGCTACTCCAGTTTTCGATGGAATATCTAATGAAGAAATATTTGATTTAATGAATAAAGCTGGATTAAGTCCAGATGGTAAGACAATTCTTTATGATGGACGTACAGGTGATCGTTTTGATGAACGTATCTCTGTTGGTATCATGTATATGATTAAATTAGTCCACATGGTCGATGATAAGTTACATGCTCGTGCCACTGGTACTTACTCAATTATTACTCAACAACCTTTAGGCGGTAAAGCTCAAAAAGGTGGACAAAGATTTGGTGAAATGGAAGTTTGGGCTCTTGAAGCTTATGGTGCCGCTCATACATTACAAGAAATGATGACAATCAAATCTGATGATCGTGTCGGACGTCGTAAAGCTTATGATGCTATTATTAAACAAAAACCATTACCAAAACCAGGTATGCCAGAAGCATTCAAGTTATTAACAAAAGAACTTCAAGCTTTAGCATTAGATTTCCGTTTATACGACCAAAATGGTGCAGAAATTGATACATCAGAAATTTCTAAACAAGCAGAAGCAGAGGAACATCGTATTCCTCAAGCAGTTAAAGATTTAACTGATCAATATGCTTTTGATGAAGAAGATTCAATGGACATTGTTGATGCTATCAATGATGAAGAATAAGGAGGACAATGAAAATGTTTGATATTAATGATTTAAAGTCAATTAAAATTTCTCTTGCTTCTCCAGAAAAAATTCGTGCATGGTCTCATGGTGAAGTTAAAAAGTTTGAAACTATTAACTATCGTTCTCAAAAACCAGAAATGGGCGGATTATTCTGTGAAAAAATATTCGGACCTTCTAAAGATTATGAATGTCACTGTGGTAAATATAAGAAAATTCGTTATCAAGGTGTCACTTGTGAAAAATGTGGTGTCGAAGTTATTTCTAAAGAAGTTAGACGTGAAAGAATGGGCCATATTGAGCTCGCTTCACCAGTAACTCATATTTGGTATTTAAAGAGTGTACCATCACGCATAGGTCTAGTACTTGATATACCTGCAAAACAACTTGAAGAAATTATTTATTTCGCTGCTCACGTTGTTATTAATCCAGGTACATCTAAATTCTTGACAAAAGGACAACACATTTCTGAAAAGAATGGTCCAGCAGATTTATTAGTTGTAATCAAAGACTTTGTTGATACATTAGACAAAGATAGTTATGACTATACTCGCGCTAATGAGTTAATTAGCAAATTAGAAAATTATCCACAAGAACCTTTTGATTTCCAAACTACAGCAGCATTTATTTCTAAACATACTGGTGCTGAATTTGGCGAAGGAGCAGAAGCAATCAAAAAATTATTAAAAGAAATTGATCTTGATGCTGAATCTGCAAAACTTCGTGCTCAAATCAAAGATTCTAAGAAAGATAAACAAAAGAAATTAATGAAACGTTTAGCAGTTATCGAAGCTTTCCGTTCTTCTGGAAACAGACCAGAATGGATGGTCTTAGACTGCATTCCTGTTTTACCACCAGACTTACGTCCAATGTGTAAACTTGAAGGTGGACGCTTCGCTGTTTCTGATTTAAACGAATTATATCGTCGTGTTATTACCCGTAATAATCGTTTAAAAAGATTAATCGAAATGAATGCTCCATCTGTTATTCTTTTAAATGAAAAACGTATGGTGCAAGAAGCTGTTGATGCTTTAATCGATAATGGTCGTAGAAATAAACCTGTACAAGGTCCTAATGGCCGTACATTTAAATGTTTAACAAGTATCTTAAAAGGTAAACAAGGTCGTTTCCGTCAAAACTTACTTGGTAAACGTGTTGACTATTCAGGTCGTTCAGTTATTGCTGTTGGACCAGACTTAAAGATGTATGAATGTGGTATTCCACGTGAAATGGCTATTCAATTATTACGTCCATATATTGTCTCTTTATTAATTAAAAGAGGATATGCTTCTGCTCATAAACAAGCAGAAAAATTAATTGATCGTTATGATGAAAAGGTATTTGACATTGTTGAAGAAATCATTAGCGACCACCCAGTATTATTAAACCGTGCTCCTACATTACATAGACTTGGTATTCAAGCATTCCAACCTAAGTTAGTAGCAGGTCGTGCAATTCGTTTGCACCCATTAGTCTGTACTGGATTTAACGCTGACTTCGATGGTGACCAAATGGCTGTTCACTTACCTTTATCAAAATCCGCTCAAGAAGAAGCTATTGATTTAATGTTAGCAAGTAATAACATCTTAGGACCTAAGGATGGTAAACCTATCGTTACTCCATCTCAAGACATGGTTCTTGGTAACTACTATTTAACACTTGAATCAACAAAAGAATACTTTGAAGATCGTGCTAAAAAGTGTGAAGAAATGGGCGACCATGAAGAAGCTGAACGCTTCACCTTATATGCAGAAAGTGAAGGAAAAGTATTCCGCAACATTGATGAAGTTGAACGTGCTTATTTAACAAAACAAATCAACTTACATAACCGTATTGCTATTCCAGGTAAAGAAATCAATAAAGATAATTTAACTGAAGAAGAATATAATGGCTATTTAATTACTACAGTTGGTAAGATAATCTTTAATAAGATTTATCCTGCTGATTTCCCTTATTTAAATAATCCAAGCAATAAGAAAAACTTTGAACAAACTATTGCTAGTGACTTTGTACCAAAAGGGACAAATATCAAAGAATATATTGCTAATCAACCAATTAGAAAACCATATTGTAAGAAAGATTTAGGTACAATTATTAACCAAATCTTTAAGAGATATGGTACAACTAAAACATCTGTTGTTCTTGATAAGATGAAAGATCAAGGCTTTAAGTATTCTACTTACGCTGGTATTACTGTTTCTATCGCTGATATTAATGTTGTTGATGAAAAGAAAACATACATTGAAGAAGGAGATAAGGCCGTTAATACTGTTAATAGTATGGCTAAAAAAGGTTATTATACCGATGCTGAAAGACATAAGAAAGTTGTTGAAATTTGGGAAAACATTCGTAAAAAATTCGAAGTTGCTCTTAAAAAACACATGGATACCGAAATTGATAACCCAATCTATATGATGGCTAATTCCGGTGCTCGTGGTAACATTTCAAACTTTACTCAATTATCCGCGATGCGTGGACTTATGGCTAACCCATCTGGTGAAACTATTGAATTACCAATTAAATCATGTTTCCGTGAAGGTATTAAAGTTAGCGAATTCTTCATTGCTACTCACGGTGCCCGTAAAGGTGGAGCTGATACTGCATTAAAGACTGCTGACTCAGGTTACTTAACAAGAAGATTAGTTGATGTTTCTCATGACGTAGTTGTTAGAGAAGAAGATTGCGGTACTGATGTTGGATTTGTAGTAAGCGAAATTAGAGATACTGCAAGAGATCAAGTAATCGTTCCATTAAAAGACCGTTTATTTGGAAGATATTCATTACATGATATCATTGATCCTGCTACTGGTGAAATTCTTGTTCCAGGCAATACATTAATGTCTGAAGCTGATGCTCAAAGAGTAGTAGATGCTGGTATTGATCACGTTGAAATTAGGTCTTTACTTGGATGTCAAACAAAACATGGCGTATGTAAACATTGCTATGGCTTAAACTTAGCAACTGGTAAAGAAGTTGAAATTGGCGAAGCAGTTGGTATTATGGCTGCTCAATCAATTGGTGAACCTGGTACTCAATTAACCATGCGTACATTCCATACTGGTGGTGTTGCTGGTAGCGATATTACTCAAGGTTTACCTCGTGTTCAAGAATTGTTTGAATCACGTAATCCAAAAGGACGTGCCGTTATTTCAAAGATTAGCGGTAAAGTCAAAGATATTAAAGAAAATAATGGTTGTTATACAATCACTATTGAAAATGAAGAAACAAATGATACCAAAGTTGAAACAACAACATTTGGTGCAAGACTTCGTGTTAAAGTTGGCGATGAAGTAAGACCTGGTCAAAAGATTACTGAAGGTGCTATTTACCCAGTTGAATTATTAATTAATGCTGGTGTTTATGAAGTTGAAAAATACATCATTAAAGAAGTACAAAAAGTCTATCGTGCTCAAGGTATTGAAATTTCTGATAAACACATTGAAGTTATTGTTTCACAAATGTTACGTAAAGTACACATTCTTGATGGCGGAGATACAAAACTCTTACCAGATACTTTAGTAGATAAAGAAGCATTTACTGAAGCAAATACAGAAATATTGCTTAAAGGTGGAAAACCTGCAGTATGTGTACCAGAAATTTTACGTATCACTAAAGCTGCTCTTGAAACAGAATCGTTCTTATCTGCTGCTTCATTCCAAGAAACTGCAAAGATTCTTACTGATGCCGCTATCAAAGGTAAGACTGATATCTTACATGGTTTAAAAGAAAACGTTATTACTGGTAAATTAATTCCAGCAGGACGTGGATTATTAAGCGATGAGCAAGAAGATGAATTACTAGAAACATTTGACGTTAAATCAAAGATGGACTTAGTAAAACAACAATATATTGAAAAGTTCGATCAAAAATAGTAATTAATTCGAGGCTAAACTAAACCATCTCATTTTGAGGTGGTTTTTTTAGTATAATTAGTTAAAAAAAATCACAAAACCTTTGTGTTTATGAAGTGCATTTGCTATAATACTATATACTTATATATCTTAAGAAGTTTAAGGAGGTTATTTCTATGAAAAAACTATTAAAAAGTTTATTTGCACTTGCTATAGTGGCCACAACAGCCTTTTCATTAACTGCTTGTGGAGGACCAAGTAGAGTAAAAAGATCAACTTTTGTAAACTCTTTGTCGCAAGTTCGTAAAAGTAGAGGATATAAAGCTGATTTACCATCAACTGGTAAACAAAAAGTATTAGTTATTCCTGTTCAATTTAGTGATTACCCATGTAGTTCTACTAAATTAGCTAAATATGGTGGCTGTACTGGCTTAAGAGATGATATTAGAAAAACTATGTTTGGAAAATCCGAAGAAACAAGCTGGGAATCTTTATCATCATTCTATAAAAAATCAAGTTATGGAAAACTAAATATTACTGGTAAAGTTACTGATTGGTTTACACCAGAGTTATCTGCTCACCAATACGCTTTACAAATGGAAGGGAATAATACAGGTATTTCTGATAGAATTCTAGACGAAGCTGTTGAATGGTATAAGAGTAAATATAATGATATCGATAGTTTTGATCAAAACAAAGATGGATATATTGATTCAGTTTATTTAATTTATACAGTACCAAAAAGATCACAAATTTTACCAACAAGCACAGGTATTGATACAACTGATTTATTCTGGGCTTATACATATTGGTCAAATTCACATACTGACATTAATCTTGATACTGATAAAGATATATTACCAGTAGCATCAACATACTTCTGGGCAAGCGTCGACTTTATGTATGAAGATAAAATGCTTAAAGATGGAAAATATGTTGAATGTAAAGATAAAAATGGTGACTGGTTACCAGATGCTCACACATTCATTCATGAATCTGGTCATATTATGGGATTACCTGACTATTACACTTATGGTCCACAAAATGGTCTTGATGACTATGGTGCATTAGGTGGAATTGATATGATGGATAATAACGTCGGTGATCATAATGCATATTCTAAAATGATTTATGGCTGGACAGAACCATATGTTGTAAGTAATGAAACTGTCAAAGGTGATTCAACAACACTTACAATTAAGCCATTCTATTCTTCAGGTGACTTCATTCTTGTTAATGCTAATTGGGATGGATCAATGTTTAGTGAGTATTTATTATTAGAATACTATCAACCAGAAGGGGTAAATAAGTATGATGCTGAGCATCAATTTGCCGGTTCTTACCCACAAGTATTCCAACAACCTGGTGTTAAGGTATATCATGTTGACTCACGTTTAGCTGGTTTTGACCTTGTAAGCGGTAATGTTACAGTTGCTAGTAGTGGTATTTTCGTTGATTTTATTGATGAAATTTCAAATAGATTCTCATATTGTTATATTGCTAATGATAACTCAATTACAAGAAGTGCAATTCCTGACTATAAATTAATCGAATTGTTGGAACCATCTGGCGAATGTTCATTTAAACAAAAGAATGACAAAGGACAATATATTACTCCTTACGCTACAGATGCGTCATTATTCCATGAAGGCGATTCTTTTGGCTATGAAGGTAAAGCTTACGCTGACTATAAATTACATACAGGACAAAATATTATTACTGTAGATGGTGTTCCAACTGTTGATAAAAATGGATACGAAGGCGACGAGTTAGGTTTTAAATTTGTAATTGAAAAAATGGATAAAAATGGTGTAACCATTAAATTCGAAAAAACCGCAAGCGCATATTAATATTTATTTACTAAAAACTATATCATTTAAAATGATATGGTTTTTTTTGTTCTTTAATTATGCTAAACTTATTTCAACGAAAGGTAAGAAGACGTTAATGAAAAAAAAGAATTTTTTAATTTTAGGATTAGTATTATTTTTATCAGGATGCAGTGCGTCTTCTTTATCAACGTTTAATAGTTATACTAAAGATAAAGATGATTATAGGGAAATACAAACGAATGGTTATTATAAACCTTCTGAATATAATTTAAGTTATCAAGAAATACTTCAAGATTATCCATATTCAAGTAGTGAAAAGAATATTACGATACCTTCTACGGGAGAAAGACAGTTGCTAGTTATTCCAGTGGATTTTACTGATTATAGTTGTTCAGTATTAAATGGTGGTTGCAAAAAGGCTAAAAATAAGATTCACAATGTGTTTTTTGGCGTTGACAATGTTAATGCTTTCAACTCAGTAACATCATATTTTAATAGTTCTAGTTTTGGCAAATTACATTTACGCGGTGAAGTAATGGACTGGTATCATAGTGAATATTCTACAAGTGATTTAATTGATAATAAAATGCTTGTAAATAATATCGCAAAATCGGCAATTAAATATTATAAAGACCAAGGAGTGGACTTATCTAAATTTAATACTGATGGCGATAAATATATTGATGGAATTGCTTTTGTTTATTCAGCACGTTATCAAAAAAAAGATACAGCATTATGGGCATATCAATCTGCAGTGACGTCTTATTCTTCAGAAGAATTTAAAGAAGATAATCTAGCTAGAACTTATTTATGGGCGAGTTATTATTATATGAATAGTGATGATGACTTTGCAAAAGTCGATGCTCATACTTATATCCATGAGACAGGTCATTTATTAGGATTAAGTGACTATTATTCTCAAGATGCCACACAGTTATTTAAGCCAATGGGTGGTATGGATATGATGGACTATAATTTAGGCGATGAAAACACATTCTCTAAAATGCTTTTAAATTGGACAAGGCCTTATGTTATTAAAGATGAAACCACTATAAGTATTAATGCTTCTTATAAAAATGGAGATTGTATTTTAGTGCCTGCAAAATCATGGAATGGATCGGCAATGGATGAATATCTATTAATTGAACTATATTCTCCTAAAGGATTAAATGCTCATGATAGCAAAGTAGAGTACACTACAGGAGATAAGAATTTTTCTTTAATGACTAAACCAGGCATTAAAATAATGCATGTAGACGCACGTATTGGACATTATATGACATTTAATCAAAATCCTTTTATCGGTTATGATGGTGATGAAGGAGTAGAAGAAACGCTGAAAAAATATGATTCTTCTGGGCAAAGACATTATCGCAAACTAGCCCATTCTAATACTTTATCTTACTCAGAAGACAAAATACCTTTGGTTTGCATTGTAGATAAGCATGGTGATAATTATTTAAAGCAAGGTAATTTACTCACTAATGATAGCCTTTATGTCGAAGGGGATGTTTTTAAAAAAGACTTCACATTTAATAATGGTGCTAAATTAGAATATAACATTAGAATTGATAAATTGAGTTCTTATAAAGCAACATTAACATTCGCTAAAAAAATTAAATAAATATAATTTTTAAGTCCACAATAATATGTGGATTTTTTAATTGTTGCACTTACGTATTTACTAACAAATTTAAAAAAAATGTTGACTTGATATATTTATATATCGTATAATTACTACGCATGTGCATAAGACCTAGTGGTCGTTTTTAAAAAGACGATATTGATACACCGGGAATTGTGTGTTGCTAGAACAAATATTTGAAAGGAGAACATACTAATGCCAACTATTAATCAATTAGTACGTAATGGTCGTAGTAAAACTACATTTAAATCCAAAGCTCCTGCATTAAACAAGAGATGGAATTCTTTAAGAAAGAAAGAAACATCACAAGATGCAGCACAAAAACGTGGTGTCTGTACCCGTGTCGGTACTATGACTCCTAAAAAACCAAACTCAGCTTTACGTAAGTACGCTCGTGTACGTTTATCAAATGGTTATGAAGTAACTGCTTATATTGGCGGCGAAGGACATAACTTACAAGAGCACTCAACCGTAATGATCCGTGGTGGACGTGTTAAGGATTTACCAGGTGTTCGTTACCATATTATCCGTGGAACATTAGACTGCGCAGGTATTGAAAAACGCCGTCAATCTCGTTCATTATACGGAACTAAAAAACCTAAAGAAAGCAAATAATGATTAAACAAATAACAATTGTTTAAGGAAGGAGGATTTATTATATGCCACGTAAGGGAAGCGTTGCAAAACGCGATGTGTTACCAGATCCAATTTATAACTCAAAACTAGTAACACGATTAATTAATAAAATAATGGTAGATGGTAAGAGAGGAACTGCTCAAACTATCTTATATAACGCATTTAAGAGAATCGAAGCCAAAACAGAAAAACCTGCAATGGACGTATTCGCTACTGCAATCAATAACATTATGCCAGAACACGAATTAAAAGTTCGTAGAATTGGTGCCGCTAACTACCAAGTTCCAATCGAAGTATCTCCAGATAGAAAAATCACATTAGGTCTTCGTTGGTTAGTTAACTATGCTCGTTTAAGAAACGAAAAAACAATGGAAGAAAAACTTTGTAACGAAATTATTGATGCCGCTAATGGTACAGGCGCATCAGTTAAGAAACGTGAAGATACTCACAAAATGGCAGAAGCTAACAAAGCTTATGCACATTATCGTTGGTAATAGGAGGAAGTATTTCAAATGGCTCGTGAATATGATTTAGCCCATACCCGTAATATTGGTATTATGGCGCATATTGATGCTGGTAAAACAACAACAACAGAGCGTATCTTGTTCTATACAGGTAAGATCCACAAGATTGGTGAAGTCCATGATGGTGGAGCTACTATGGACTGGATGGTTCAAGAACAAGAAAGAGGTATTACAATTACTTCCGCTGCAACTACTGCATTCTGGAAAGGTAACCGTATTAACGTTATCGACACTCCGGGACACGTCGACTTTACTGTAGAAGTTGAACGTTCATTACGTGTACTTGATGGTGCTGTTACAGTACTTGATGGTAAAAACGGTGTTGAACCACAAACTGAAACTGTTTGGAGACAAGGTAGTAAATATGGCGTTCCACGTATTGTTTTCGTAAACAAACTAGACGCTATTGGTGCTGATTTTGATATGTGTGTTGAGACATTACACTCAAGATTAGCTGCTAACGCTGCTGCTATTCAATATCCAATCGGAATTGAATCAAGTTTAAGCGGTGTTATCGATATTATTGAAAGAAAAGCATGGAATTATTCTAGTGATAAGACTGCTGCTCCAACTGAAGGACCAATTCCTGAAGAATACAAAGAAAAAGTTGAAGTATTACGTCAAGAATTATTAGAAAGATTAGCTTCTTTCGATGATGATTTAATGATGATGGTATTAGATGGACAAGATGTTCCTGTCGATTTAATCAAAAATACTATTCGTAAAGCTGTTTTAACTGGTGAATTCTTCCCAGTTTTAGCAGGATCTGCTTATAAAAATAAGGGTATTCAATTATTACTTGATGCAGTCATTGACTACTTACCAAGCCCACTTGATATCCCACCTGCAGTAGGTACATTACCTGATGGATCAGAATATAAATGTATTCCAGATGATAATGCTCCATTAGCGGCATTAGCATTTAAGATTGCTACTGACCCATTCGTTGGTCGTTTAGCTTATTTCAGAGTTTACTCTGGTGTTGCTAAAGCTGGTAGTTATGTCTTAAACTCAACTAAAGGTGTCAAAGAAAGATTTGGCCGTTTAGTATTAATGCACTCTAACCACCGTCAAGAAGTTGAATCAGTTCACGCTGGTGAAATTGCTGCTGTTATCGGTTTAAAGAATACTACAACTGGCGATACACTTTGTGATGAAAAATTAGATGTAGTATTAGAAAAAATGGAATTCCCAGAACCAGTTATCGAAGAAGCTATTGAACCAAAATCAAAAGCTGACCAAGATAAAATGACTTTAGCTTTAATTAAATTAGCTGAAGAAGATCCAACATTCCGTGTTCATACAAATAACGAAACTGGACAAACTATTATTGCTGGTGTTGGTGAATTACACTTAGATATTATCGTTGATCGTTTAAAGAGAGAATTTAACGTTCAATGTAACGTTGGTGCTCCACAAGTTGGATATCGTGAAACCATTAAAACAACCGCAGAATGTGAAGGTAAATACATTAAACAATCTGGTGGTCGTGGACAATATGGTCACGTATGGATTAAATTTGAACCAAATCCTGGCAAAGGATTTGAATTCGTCGACGCTATCGTCGGTGGTACTATACCACGTGAATATATTAAACCAACTGAAGATGGTTTACGTGATTCATTAAATCGTGGCTTAATTGCTGGATATCCAGTTGTTGATATCAAAGCAACATTATTCGATGGATCTTACCATGATGTCGACTCATCTGAAGCTGCTTATAAGATTGCTGCATCTATGGCTTTAAAAGAAGCTGCTAGAAAATGTAATCCAGTCATTCTTGAACCAGTTATGAAAGTTGAAATTACTGTTCCACAAGAATACATGGGTGATGTAATGGGTGATATTACAAAACGTCGTGGTACTATTGAAGGAATGAATCAACGTGGTAATGCACAAATTATTGATGCATCTATTCCACTTGCAACAATGTTTGGTTATGTTACAGATTTACGTTCATTTACTCAAGGCCGTGGAAACTACACAATGCAATTCGATCATTTCCAAGAATGCCCACGCTTTGTAGCTGATGAAATCATTAAAAAATCTGGCATGTCAAACCGCTAATTTAATATTTATTTAATTAATAAATATTGATTTTAAAACCAATTTGCTATATTATGAATTCAGTTAGAATTTTTATTAGAAAATAAGGAGGAAATTCAAATGGCAAAAGAAAAATTTGATAGAAGTAAAGTCCATGTTAATATTGGTACTATCGGTCACGTTGACCATGGTAAAACAACATTAACAGCGGCCATCACTAATGTTTTAGCTAAACAAGGTGGTGCTAAGGCTACAGCATATGACCAAATCGATGCTGCACCAGAAGAAAAAGCTCGTGGTATAACAATTAACACAGCTCACATTGAGTACACAACTGCAAAACGTCACTACGCTCACGTAGACTGTCCGGGACACGCTGACTATGTTAAAAACATGATCACCGGTGCTGCTCAAATGGATGGCGCTATCTTAGTTGTTGCTGCAACTGATGGTGTTATGCCTCAAACTCGTGAACACATCTTACTTGCTCGTCAAGTTGGTGTTCCTTACATCGTTGTCTTCTTAAATAAGACAGACTTAGTTGATGATCCAGAATTAATCGACTTAGTTGAAATGGATGTTCGTGAATTATTAAATTCATATGGCTATCCAGGAGACGAAACTCCAATTATCCGTGGTTCTGCAAGATTAGCTCTTGATGGAGATCCAGAAGCTGAAAAAGCAATTCTTGAATTAATGGATGCTGTTGATACATATATCCCAGATCCAGTTCGTTCAAATGACTTACCATTCTTACTCCCAATCGAAGACGTACTTACAATTACAGGTCGTGGTACTGTCGTTACTGGTAGAGTTGAACGTGGTATGTTAAAATTAAACGACGAAGTTGAAATCGTTGGTATTAAACCTACTAAGAAGTCTGTTGTTACAGGTATCGAAATGTTCCGTAAATTATTAGACTTCGCTGAAGCTGGAGATAACGTCGGTGTATTACTCCGTGGCGTTAACCGTGATGAAGTAGTTCGTGGCCAAGTTCTTGCTAAACCAGGATCAGTTACTCCACATACAAAATTCGTTGCTTCTGTATACGTTTTAACAAAAGAAGAAGGTGGACGTCATACCGCTTTCTTATCTAACTATCGTCCTCAATTCTATTTCCGTACAACTGATATTACAGGTGTTATTACACTTCCAGCTGACGTTGAAATGGTTATGCCAGGTGATAACGTTACATTAACTGTTGAATTAATTCACCCAGTTGCAATTGAAAAAGGTACTAAGTTCTCTATCCGTGAAGGTGGACGTACTGTTGGTGCTGGTACTGTTAGCGAAATTCTTAAATAATTTACTTAACTAAAAAATTAAATTAGGATTCGATTTATTCGAGTCCTTTTTTTTGCTATAATTTTTTTGGTGACATTACGTATGTTTTTAATTTCAGAAATAGCTAAGTATATAGTTGTATTTATTGTATTAGAATTCGTATCACTTTTTCCAGTTATTCTTTGGCTAATTGAATCTAAAAATTTTGCTAAAAGTGATATTAGATTAAAACGCATTACCACATGGGCAATGCGCTCAATTTTTTGTGTAATTTTATGCGCAATTTTATTTATCTTTTTACCTAATTTTCGTGTTAAATTGATTTTTTTAGCAGCAATTTTAATAGTGTTTAATGCTCTCTTGTTTAAAACAAAATTATTGTAATAAAACTTCTTTAGCAAAAGTAATGTATTTATCAACAATATCAATGAATATTGTTTCGGCTTCTTCATATTTTTTGGCAATCATTTTTAAAATGAATAGTTGCCATTTCTTAAATATTTCTAGCAAATTTACATTCGAACTTTCAACTACATCTTTGCCAAGTTCTTCAACATTATCCATTAAATCATTAATATGGTCATTGAATTTTATGATACCTGATTTATCATTAGTGGTTACTAAATCGACAAATGTTAATAATTCATCTTCTAATTCCACTACTATAGCTCTAATATTGTAACTATTTGCTAATGGGATATGTTTATCAATACATTCAATAATACTATCAACACTTTTTCTTAAACTATCCATAATTGCAGGAACATACTCAGGAGTAAACATTTTTGCTAATATACTCTCTTTTATGGCAAAAACATGATACATATAAGTAAGCAAGCATTGGTTGTCAACACACGCTGTTATTTTAGGTGGAATATCTCTATTTTCAATTATTGGGATATTAAGTGGTTGACCGCTATGAATATGAGAATATTTTAGTATCGGATTAAGTCGGATTAGTTCTCCCTCATCTATCTTAAATTTATTAGAAATACTTTTAATTGTTTCATTTGGTTGTACAACATATAATTGCATTTTAGTAAAATTTTCCATATATACCTCCAGCAATAAAATGCTATGCCACAATATGTTTTTTTATTCTATTTTATTTTTAAGCAAATAATGTATAATATAGAGAGATTAGGATGTGAATATATGGAATATGCAATAAATGAAAATAATACTAAAAATATAGAAAAAGACAATATGGATAATGTTGTTCCACCAGTTCAACGTGCAAGTTTATCTAAAAGAATAATAGCAGGAATATTGGATTTTTTCATTTTTATATTTTTAATGTTTTTAATTCAACCTTTTGCTATAAATCCTGCTGTTAAATATTTTGCAAAAGATTACAATATGCATGAAAATCAAATTTTAACATATTATAAAGAATCGGGGTTGGCAATCGTTACAGATGATAAAAAATTGCAAGCTGTTGACAAAGAAAAATATATTGAAGTAAGCCAAAAATATTTTAATGAATACTGTTCTAGTGGAGACGAAGGTAAGGCATGTTCAAGTAACAAAAAAACATTCAAAGAAATTTTAGCGGATAATAAAGATTTTAAAGATAAATATGAATTTGATGAAGAAGGTAATTTTCAAGTAAAAAAGAGCGAAAATGAAACTGAAGATGAATTTAAGGCTAAAAAAGAAAATTTAGAATATAGCATTTACATAAAAAGTGTAACATATCTTACAAATTCTCAAGCTTTTAAAGAACATTATACATACATAAATACTGTTTCTACAATCTCCGTTTGTATTTCTACAGTAATTTCTTTAATTATATGTTATTTATTACCACCATTAATAAGCAAAAAATCACAAACAATAGGCCAAATGATTTTTGGATTATCGATTGTAAATAAAGACGGATACAAAGCAAAGAAATGGCAAATTTTAGTTAGATTCTTAGCATTTTCGGTTTTAAATTTTGTATTAGGTATAACATTCCTTATGATTGTGCCTTTAATATCTTTAGTTATGATGTTTTTCACAAAAAACAATACAACTTTACACGATTTATGTTCTCAAACTGTTGTTATAGATGATAAATTATCAACAATATATGATAATAAAGAAGCACAAATAAAAGCTACTCAAAAAGAATCTGAAAATGAGACTAATTTTATAGAAAATTCAGTAAATAATGATAATGAAATTGATATTATAAAGGAAGATAATGAAAATGAAAGATAATAATGAAATAACCATAGAGGAACAAATATCACAAACTGAAGAAATTAAACCATCAGTAGAAAAAGCGGGTTTGGGTAAAAGAACAATTGCTGGAATCATTGATCTATTTATTATGCTATTTATCGCTATTTCTTTGTTTAATCTTGCAGTGGTTCCATTATTTAATTTGTCTAGTAATGTAAAACAAGTACAAAGTGATTTAAATCAATTAATGCTTGATTCTCATTTATATAATTGGAATGAAGATTCAAAAGCATTTGAATTGGTTGATGAAAGCAAATATATTGAATCAGCTAAATATTATGTTGAAAATTATTGTACAAACCCAACTACAGAAGGGGCTTGTTCCGCAATTAAGGGAAAGAATACTTTGGCAAAAGTTGTTTATGAGTATAAAAATTCTTCGGACAAATATGTATTTAGAGATTTTTATAATGAAAACTTTGAATATATAGGTGAGGCTGATAAACAAAAAGAAATTGAAAAACAAGTATATTATTTGGTTGGTAATTATTTTAGAGCAAGTGATGCTTATAAAAAATTGAATAATCAATATACAGTATATTTTAATGCTGAGGCATATATTTCACTTTTTATAGCATCGGCTTTAACTTATTTGCTTGTACCAATGTTAACCAAAAATGGTAAAACTTTTGGTAAAATGATGTTCCAATTAAGTCTTGCTAATGCCAAAGGATATAAAATAAAGAAATCTCAAATAGTAGTTAGGTTTTTAAGTTTCTTTGTGGTCAATATTTTATTGGGTATAATGACTATGTTCATCTTACCATTCATTTCATTTACGATTATGGTGTTTTCAAAGAAAAATAATACAATTCATGATTATCTTTCTGCTACTATGGTTATTGACGATCGTTTTTCATTGATTTATAACAATGAAAATGAGCATTTAGAGTCTTTAAAAAGACAAGAAAATGATCAAGAAGAAATTATTCTAAATCGTCAAAAGATTAAAGGCAAAAAAGACTAAGATAAAAAATAGAAAAAACAGCGGTTTTGTCGCTGTTTTTTTATGCATAAAAAGTAAAAAAAAGAATATGTTTTTAATATAATTAAAAAACAAAAATGAATGCGCTTTCAAAAAAGTCCTTTTTTGTTTGCATAGCATTATGATATATGATAACATTTTATTGTAAGTGGACAGTATTTAAATACTGTGGAAGGAGAAAAAACATGGAAGTTAAATTAGAAAATCTTTCCAAAGTCTTCCCAGGCTCTAAAAATAGACCTGCAACAGTAGCCGTCAATAATATGAATTTGACAATTCCTGACGGAAAATTGGTAGGATTACTAGGACCTTCTGGTTGTGGCAAGTCAACAACTCTTTATATGATTGCAGGGTTACATAAGGCTACAGAAGGAAAAATTTATTTTGGTGATTTAGATGTCACAGGCATGCCACCAGAAAAAAGAGGTATTGGACTTGTATTCCAAAATTATGCATTATATCCACACCTTACAGTCAGACAAAACATCATGTTCCCTTTGGAAAATATAAGACCAAAATTATCCAAAGAAACAATGTATGAAATTACAAACAAAATGGCTGCATTAGTAGATATTGGTAAATATCTTGAACGTAAGCCAAAAGAGTTATCAGGAGGACAACAACAACGTGTTGCAATTGCGCGTGCTTTAGCAAAAACTCCAAAAGTCTTGTTATTAGACGAACCATTAAGTAACTTAGATGCTCGTTTAAGACTTCAAACTCGTGAAGAAATTAGAAGAATTCAAAGAGAGACAGGAATTACAACTATTTTCGTTACTCACGACCAAGAAGAAGCTATGAGTATTTCAGACTTCATCGTAGTTATGTGCAATGGTGTTATTCAACAAGTTGGAGAACCACAATATGTCTATGATGAACCCGCTAATTTGTTTGTAGCAAAATTCTTAGGCTCTCCTGCTATTAACGTGTTTGATGGAAAAATTAAAAATAATAAATTATACATTAATAATAAGATTCTTGATTCAAAAGGTTATGAAGGCAAAGATGATTTAGATTTAGGCTCAGAAGATGCTTATGAAGCATTTAAAAAAGCTGGATTTAATGGGGAATATAATGATTTCTTAAAAGTTGTTTATAACTATGATGAAGAAAATGTTGAAAAAACTGAAACTATAGAAGCAGCAACAGAAGAAACACAATCTCCAAAAGTATATGAAAAAGGAGAACCTGTTGTAGATTTAGAAATTCAAAATGACATTATTCAAAAGTTTGTTGATAAGAATCCAAACTTAGATGCTGAAAGCATTAATGATGCTTTGAATAATGTTAGAATTGAGAAAAAACTTAATAGACCAGTTAAAATTGCTGTTCGACCAGAAATGTTTGTTATTGATCCAAAAGGCCGTATACCTGTTAAGGTTGCTTATGTTGAGCATATTGGTCGTGATATGTCAATTGTAGGTAATATTGATAAACAATCTTCAAAGTTAAGAATAATTATTTCTTCAGAAATGCGTTCATCAGTTCAAGAAGGATTAATGATGCTCTCTGCAAAAAGATTATATGTATTTGAAGAAACAGGAGAGAGGATAAAATAATGGAAGGAAAAAGAGATGGTTGGAAAGCTGCTCTTGCTCTAGCTCCTGCATTAATCGCATTATTTGTATTTATGATTATCCCAATCGTATATGCTGTATTAATGTCCTTTATGGAAGATTTCAGTTTTAATGAAGGCGGACTTATTAATTTCTTTGCAAATTCATATGTACAATTTCCTTCATTAAGAGGTTATGCTGATGTATTAGGAGATCCTGATTTTCAAAGAGCTCTTGGAAACACTGCATTACTTGTTATAGTATCTGTGCCATTAACAATTATCATTTCTTTAATGATGGCAGTTTGCTTAAATAGTATTAAAAAATTACAAGGATTATATCAAACAATATTCTTCTTACCATATGTAACTAACTCTATTGCTTTAGGTATGGTATTCAAAGTTATTTTTGGTAGAGATACTGGGTTATTAAATGCTATATTAGGCACAGCAGGAAAAGCGTGGATTACTGGTGGCAGATGGGAAATGTTTGCAGTTATTGTAACTTATACTATTTGGACAGGATTAGCTTTCAAAGTATTAGTATTTATGTCTGGACTTCAAAGCATCGACAAACAATATTATGATGCTGCTCGAATTGATGGAACAAGTAGAGGAAGAATTTTTAGAAAAATTACTGTTCCATTGTTATCTCCTCAAATTCTTTATATTACAATTACATCGTTTATTGGTGCATTCAAAGCTTATACAAGTGTTATTTCCATCTTTGGTGGTGGCTCTAATGGCTTAGGCAACTTTGGCGGTAGTAGTGGTAAAGAATGGTTAACTGTCGTTGGTTATATTTACCAATTCGTTGATGGATCACAAAATGGTGGCTTAACTAAAGCAGCGGCAGGATCAGTTATATTACTTATTATAATTATGGCTATTACTGGCGTGCAATTCTTAGTCAGTAAAAAGAGAGTTCATTATTAAGGAGGTAAAGTATGGTAGAACGTGATATGTACTTTGCTGATGAAAAAGCAAGAAAAAGATACCAAATAACTAATGTTATTACAAAAATATTACTTTATGCATTCTTAACTATAATGGCAATATTTATGTTGATTCCATTTTATTGGATGATTAACACATCTTTAAAAAGTCGTGCAACGATGTTAGAAGAAAATTCTCGTGGCATGCCTTATTTCTTTGCTCCAAATCCAACTTTAGAAAATTTTAAGATTATTTTAATTGGAAGCTCAGGAAGATCATCTGAATTCTTACAATATTTCTTAAATACATTAATTGTTGGTATTTGTAGCACAATAATTACTGTAGTTACAACAGTACTTGCAGCTTTTGCTTTTGCAAGATTAGAGTTCAAATTAAAAGAACCAATATTTATGGTGTTATTAGCCACTATGATGATTCCTGGAGAAATGATGGTTATTACTAATTTCCAAACAATTATGGCTCTTAACTGGGACAACAAATATGTTGCATTGATATTAACGCATGCAATTAGTGTATTCTATATATTCTATATGCGACAAACGTTCCAACAAATACCAAATGAATTATATCTAGCTGCTAAAGTAGATGGTTATGGCGATTTTAAATATTTATGGAAAGTAATGATTCCAATTGCTATGCCAACAATTGTTACAATTATTATTTTATCAGTAATGGGATCTTGGAATGCTTATATTTGGCCAAACTTAGTTGCTTCTGGTACACATCCTTGGTTTGGAAATTCTATGAAACTCGTATCAAATGGTTTAATGGCAACATTCTCTAGTGAATTTAGTTCGCAAGATGAAGTAATGTTAGCTGGATCATTTGTTGTTACTCTTCCTCTATTTATTTTCTTCTTATGTTTTAGAAAATATATTATGCGTGGCGTATCAAGAAGCGGTATCAAAGGTTAGTAGCGCGTT
>ULKR01022387.1_pt1 | contig 34937 bp, 29 predicted proteins | sample 1951181 | NCBI WGS metagenome assembly ULKR01 (sample SAMEA4835503, study PRJEB28245) | human gut metagenome | biome: gut microbiome; material: fecal sample | place: Denmark | collected 2008 | reverse complement strand
GAATGTGCGTGGGATGGTTCTGAATAGTTACGGTAATCCTTAGAACCACTGAGAACAAAAAAGCTGATGCGTCATGCTCGCATGTAAGCAGCAGGGGTTCTGTAACACGAAATGAGGTAATTATGGAAGCATACACGAGTTTTGCCCGGGTGTATGACATGTTCATGGACAATGTGCCATATGAGGTGTGGGGCAGATATATTGTCGAAAAACTGCGTGCAAATGGCATAGACAGTGGATATGTCGTGGACTTAGGCTGTGGTACGGGAAAGCTTACCACGCTTCTTGCAGATGCAGGCTATGATATGATAGGCATTGACAATTCTTTTGACATGCTTGATATGGCACTTGAGAGAGAGGATGACAGAATTCTTTATCTGATGCAGGATATGAGAGAGTTTGAACCGGGAGAAAAGGTGAGTGCCGTCGTAAGCGCATGTGACAGCATCAATTATATTCTTGAGCCTGAGGATCTTCAGGCAGTTTTTTTCTGCGTGAGCGAAAGTCTTAAAGAGGGTGGCATTTTTATATTTGATATCAATACTCCATACAAATATGAGGTGCTCATGGCAGATAATACCATAGCTGAAAACCGTGATGAGGGCAGCTTTATATGGGACAATTATTATGATGCCGATGAGAAAATAAACGAGTATGACCTGACACTTTTTATAAAGGAGCAGTCAGAGGATGAGGATGACATCTACAAGAAGTTTGAGGAAACTCATTTCCAGAGATGCTATGAGATTTCAGAGCTTAAGGAGCTTCTTGAGCAGTCGGGACTTGTGTTTGATGCGGTGTATGATGCGTACACAGACGATCAGGTGAAGTGTGACAGTGAGAAGGTCACTGTAATTGCACATAAAGCATAGAATTAGATAATGAGAGGTAAATTATGTCAGATTATATAGTAAGAGCAACAGCGGCGGATGCCAATATCAGAGCATTTGCTGTAACATCAAGGGAGATGGTGGAGACCGCCAGAGAGGATCACATGACAACACCTGTCATGACGGCGGCACTTGGCAGGCTTCTTTCTGCGGGAGCCATGATGGGAGCTATGATGAAGGAAGATAAGGATATCATAACTCTTCAGATACAGTGCAGCGGACCTGCAAAGGGACTTACCGTCACAGCAGATTCGCACGGCAATGTAAAGGGCTTTGCCATAAATCCACAGGTTGAGCTGCCACTCAATGCGGCAGGCAAGCTCGATGTGGGTGGAGCGCTTGATCTTGGTATACTCACAGTCATAAAGGATATGGGCTTAAAGGAGCCGTATTCAGGTCAGTGTGAGCTTAAAACAGGTGAGATAGCTGAGGATCTGACCTATTATTTTGCCACATCTGAGCAGATTCCGTCAGCGGTTGGTCTTGGCGTGCTGGTGGATAAGGACCAGAGCGTAAAGCAGGCCGGTGGATTTATCATCCAGCTTATGCCGTTTACACCGGATGAGGTTGTGGACAGGCTTGAAAAGAAAATCACAGAGATTGATTCGGTGACACAGATGCTTGACAGGGGGCTGACTCCGGAGCAGATACTTGAGGAAATTTTAGGAGATTTCGGGCTTGAAATCACAGATACGACAGAGACACGCTTCCACTGTGACTGCTCAAAGGAGCGTGTGAGCAGAGCACTTTCCACACTTAGCAAAAAGGATCTTGATTCCATTATCGCAGATGGAGAGAGCATTGAGGTAAAGTGCCAGTTCTGTAATAAGGCATATGAGTTTACGGTGGATGAGTTGAAGGAGATGCGCTAATTGAAGGACGGATATATAAAGGTCGCTGCAGCGACACCAAAGGTAAAGGTAGCTGATACTGTATACAACGGACAGCTTATTAAAGCTCTTATGAAGGAGTGCACTGACAACGGGGCAAAGGTGGTTGTTTTCCCGGAGCTTTGCATTACCGGATACACCTGTCAGGATCTTTTCTGGCAGGATAAGCTCATAGCTGCAGCAGAGGATGAGCTTATAGGAATAGCTGATTACAGCAGGAGCCTTGACGGCATATTTTTCATAGGGCTTCCATATGAAATAAACGGCATGCTATACAATATGGCGGCAGTCGTATCGCGCGGAGAGGTGCTTGCCATGGTGCCAAAGACATTTCTGCCAAATTACAATGAGTTTTATGAGGCAAGGCATTTTGCATCGGGAGAAAACCTTAGCACATATGTCACACTGAAAAATGGACAGCAGGTGTCTGTAGATACTGATTTTATTTTTAACTGCAAGCAGCTTCCAAAGCTTAAGATAGCGGTGGAGCTTTGTGAGGATCTTTGGACTCCGAACCCGCCGAGCATCAGACACGCGATGTCGGGTGCCACTGTGATTGTAAATCTGTCTGCATCAGATGAGGTGACAGGCAAGGCAATATACAGGAGAGAGCTTGTGAGCGGACAGTCTGCCAGATTAATCTGTGGATATATTTATGCGTCAGCGGGAGACGGTGAGTCCACACAGGATGTGGTCTACTCAGGACACAATCTCATCTGTGAAAACGGAAATGTGCTTGCCGAGTCAAAGCGCTTTACAAATGAGACTATATACAGCGAGTTTGATGTGGAAAGAATAGAGACTGAGAGGCGCAGGATGACAACATTTGTTGTCGAGGATGATCACAGATGGGCTGAGTTTGATCTTGAGGTTAAGGATACCATTCTTAGCCGCTATGTAAATTGCGCTCCTTTTGTTCCTGCAGACAAGACAGACAGGGACAGACGCTGTGATGAGATTCTTATGATTCAGGCTATGGGGCTTAAAAAGAGATTAGAGCATACCAACTGCAAGACAGCAGTTATCGGTATTTCAGGAGGACTCGACTCCACACTGGCACTGCTTGTCACGGTAAGAGCATTTGACATTTTGGGAAAGGATCACAAGGATATAGCGGCAGTTACTATGCCGGGCTTTGGAACAACAGACCGCACATATGACAATGCGGTAAATCTCATTAAATGCCTTGGAGCTACATTTATCGAGGTGGATATAAAGGATGCCGTAAATATACATTTCAGGGATATCGGTCAGAATCCGTCTGTGCATGATGTCACATACGAGAATGGACAGGCGCGCGAGCGCACACAGATACTTATGGATATCGCAAACAAGGAAAACGGAATGGTTATAGGTACAGGAGATTTGTCGGAGCTGGCACTCGGCTGGGCGACTTACAACGGAGACCATATGTCCATGTATGCTGTAAATGCATCGGTTCCAAAGACTCTGGTGCGCCATCTGGTAAAATACTATGCAGATACCTGTGGCAGCGATTTGCTGGAAAGTACACTTCTTGATGTGCTTGATACACCTGTTTCTCCTGAGCTTTTACCACCTGAAAACGGTAAGATTTCACAGAAGACAGAGGATCTTGTGGGGCCTTATGAGCTGCATGACTTCTTCCTTTACAATATGCTGCGCTGCGGCTATGCTCCTGCCAAGGTTTACCGCCTTGCAAGGATAGCATTTGAAGGAAAATATGATGATGAGTTTATTCTCAAATGGCTTAAGAACTTCTATCGCAGATTTTTCGCACAGCAGTTCAAGCGCTCATGTCTGCCGGATGGACCAAAGGTAGGAACAGTGGCGGTCTCACCGAGAGGAGACCTAAGGATGCCTTCTGATGCGTGCGGACGTATCTGGATGGATGAAGTTGATAAGCTGTAATAGTAAGAGGAAAACAATGGGAAAGACACATAAGAAAACTGATAGATGGCAGGAAAGCATAGAACGTGCAAGGCACAGTGACAGGCGCATGAAAATAGGCGCAATAGTCCTTTGTGCAGCGATAGCCATAATAACATTTGTGGCTGTGGGCATGCAGCTTTTGGTTCCTGTTACAGAAGCAGCGGTAAGTGCTGATAATAAGACACACTCAGGTAATGTTGATGTGCAGAAGAATAATAATTCACTCACTGCATCTAAAATGGATTCAGGAAAAAAGCAAAACAGCTCAGAGGCTGATGTAAACGCTGCGGAGGAAAGCAGCGAGCCTGACAAGGAAACGAAGCTTGATGAGATACTTCAAAGTGCAGAGTATCCGGTGCAGCTAAAGGAGCTTGCGAAGAAGAATGATGAGGCAATTGACTTCATATATGAGTATCCTAAGGAGCATTTGAAAGAGCATGACATTGATCTGACTGCAGAGGCTTCGCAGGATACAGTACCTCTATTGCAGCAGTGGGATAAGAGATGGGGCTATGAAAAGTACAGCGGCAATTATTTTGCGGCGAGTGGCTGCGGTCCGACTGCACTTTCGATGGTTGTATTATATCTGACGCATGATGCACAGGCATCACCTCTTGCAGTGGCAGAGTATGCAAAGGAGGCCGGCTACAGTGTGGACGGCTCCGGAAGTGCATGGGATCTTATGAGCAAGGGCTGCAGGCACTACGGCGTAAATGCTAAGACTATAAAGGAGGATGAGGATACATTTAAAGAAAGGCTTGATGAGGGCAATCTGATAGTCGTAAATGTCGGTCCGGGAGATTTCACAGACAATGGACATTTTATGGTGATCACAGGCTATGATGATGAGGGCTTTACTATAAATGATCCAAACAGTATCATAAAGAGCAATACCCACTGGCAGTTTGAGAGGCTGAGTTCGCAGATCAGGGCTGCATGGAGGATGTTTGTGTAGATAATAGCAGCACATGAATTTATGCTGATGTTTGTGATGCATATGGAAAAATTAAAAAATAAGAAATAAAAAACCTGCTGTGTCACATGCTTGTCTGACACAGCAGGTTTTTAATAACAAACAGTAAAGTATGGTATGCAGATTATAGCAATTGAATACCATGCTCCTCACATTCCTTAATTGTCTCCTCAGGCCACAGTGAGCTTTGTACCTCACCGATATGAGCCTTTCTGAGGAAGAACATACAGATTCGTGACTGTCCGATTCCGCCTCCGATAGTGTACGGAAGCTCCTTGTTGAGGATAGCCTTCTGGAATGGAAGCTTAGCACGCTCAGGACATCCGGCCTTGTCAAGCTGTTCCTTTAGGGCTTTTTCATCTACACGGATACCCATTGATGAAAGCTCAAGTGCGATATCAAGAACAGGATAGTATACGATGATATCAGCGTTTAAAGCCCAGTCGTCATAGTCAGGGGCACGTCCGTCGTGAGGCTCTCCGTTTGCAAGCTTGTCACCAATCTGCATTACACAGATTGCACCCTTTGCCTTTGCAAAATAATACTCGCGCTCCTTTGGAGTATTGTCCGGGAACATTTCCTCAAGCTCTGATGTGGTGATAAAGGTGATATCCTTTGGCAGAATTAAATCTATGTAGTCGTACTGTATAGCCATGTACTGCTCGGTCTTGCGCAGGCATTTGTATACTGTCTTTACTGTTTCCTTAAGGAAGTCTAAGTTTCTGTCCTCCTTGCGGATGATCTTTTCCCAGTCCCACTGGTCAACAAATATAGAGTGGATATTGTCAGTCTCCTCATCACGTCTTATGGCATTCATATCTGTGTAGATGCCCTCGCCGAGAGAGAAGCCGTATTTCTTTAATGCATATCTCTTCCACTTGGCAAGAGAGTGAACGACCTCAGCCTCCTTGTCACCCTGCTCAAGGATGCCGAAGGTAACAGGTCTTTCATATCCGTTTAAGTTATCGTTTAAGCCTGTGGTAGGATCAACGAAAAGCGGTGCTGAAACACGTGTCAGGGAAAGACGCTGTGCGAGCATGCCCTGGAAGAAATCCTTAACAGTTTTGATGGCAAGCTGTGTATCGTGAAGATTCAGTGCCGAAGAATAGTTCTTTGGTATTGTTAATTTGCTCATTTTCGATTAAACCTCGTTGTATTATTAATTTTTAAATAAAATTCCTTTAACCTGATTATTATATCACAATTTTTCTAGAAAGATAGTCTATAATATGATAAAATTAGATAGTTTAAAGAGAAACAATATCGTTTTACCTTATTTTTACGTGTTTAAGGTGTTAATGAAAGGTAGTAGATTTATATGAGAAAAAGAGATATGACCTTTGCTTCGGCGGTGCTTGAGGCAATAGATGCTATTTTAGCTCTTGCGTATATAGGCTTACAGATTTATTATGGAGTGTGCTATCACATACAGGTATTTAAGTTTGTGGCCAATATACTTGTGCTTTTGCTTGTATACATTGCAATCACATGGCTGCAGCATTATCCGGAAAAGCTAAATCACATAGCAGCGGAGCTGTGTGTGGGCAATATCAGAAGGTATTCACTCAGGCTTTTGATGTTTGTAAAGCTTGTTTTTACTGCGGGGCTTCTGGTGCCATGCGTGTGTGATGCGTTTGGAATAGCAATCCGCGATGTATACAGCCTCATTATGATAGGGCTCATCCTTGTGGTGACGGCATATTATGAGTACAGGATATTTCAGGAAATAAAGTCATTGCGGAAATAATATAGGAGAAATAAAATGCAGCTTAGTATAGAAGAAGTTAAAAAGCTGGATAGTAACAGCTATCAGATAATAGATATAAGAAGTGAGGAAGAGGTGGCGCACGGTGCCATAAAGGGAGCACTCAATATTCAGGCAGAGGAAATAGAGTCAGATGAGAGGGTGTTGCATGATAAGAAGCTTGTCATAGTCTGCAGCCGTGGTAAGACGAGCGTGGATGTGGCAGAGTATCTCACAGAAAAAGGTTTTGATGCGGCAAGCTTAAAGGGAGGCTATATAAGCTGGCTGCTTGATGCCATGAAAGAGGATGAGGTGGCAGAGCGCGATATAAAGGCAGATGTGGAGCAAAGCATCAGAAAGAAATTTAAGAAATCCATCTGGCGCAAGTTTACAAAGGCGATAAATACCTATGAGCTTGTAAAGCCGGGGGATAAGATTGCAGTGTGTATCTCGGGCGGTAAGGATTCCATGCTTATGGCAAAGCTGTTTCAGGAGCTTAAGCATCACAACAAGTTTGATTTTGATGTGAAGTTTCTCGTTATGGACCCGGGCTACAATGAGGCAAACAGACATGTCATAGAAGAAAACTGCAGGAACCTTGGCATCCCTGCCACTATTTTTGAGTCAGATATATTTGATGCTGTATATGATATCGAAAAATCGCCATGCTATTTATGTGCGAGGATGAGAAGAGGACATCTGTATGCATTTGCAAAGGAGCTGGGCTGCAACAAAATTGCGCTCGGACATCACTATGATGATGTTATCGAGACGATACTCATGGGCATGCTCTACGGTGCACAGGTACAGACCATGATGCCTAAGCTTCACAGCACAAACTTTGAGGGCATGGAGCTTATCAGGCCTCTTTACCTGGTCAGGGAGGACGATATCAAGGCATGGCGTGATTACAACGGTCTGCATTTCATACAGTGTGCTTGCAAGTTTACAGATACCTGTACCACCTGCAATAATGAGGAAAACCGCTCAAAGCGTGTTGAGATAAAGCAGCTCATCGCTAATCTTAAAAAGGTGAATCCTTTTGTCGAGGCAAATATATTTAAGAGCGTGGAGAATGTAAATCTGGCTACGGTTGTAGCATATAAAAAGGATGGCATAAAGCACAGCTTCCTAGATCACTATGATGAATAAGACAGATATATTTCAGGAGGTCATTGTATGGCAGATATCATGGATTATATTGACTGGCGTGGAGATATAGGCTTTGATGAGGTGCATGTAAATGAGGTGGACGGACTGATTTTTTCACAGCTTATTTATGTGCAGATGAAGCCATATATGCCGGATGCAAAGAAGTCATACCTTACGATAAAACAGCTTTCAAGCCTTTACTGCGCGGACCACAGTGATGATGAGATTGAGCAGATGCCTAATCTTTTCCGCCACTCCGCGAGGCTGCTTCAAAAGCTGGCGCACTCAAGGCGCTATGCTGACTGCATTTTGAGATATTATATATACGATATTAGTGAAAAAGAGGAGTCGCAGTTTTCTGCGGTTACGATAGAACTGCCTGACGGCACATATTTTATTTCCTACAGTGGTACAGACCATTCCGTGGTCGGTTGGAAGGAAAACTTTAATCTAAGCTATCTCGATGAGACACCGGGACAGAACAAGGCGAAAAAATATTTAAAGCAGGTGGCAGCATATATATGCAATGATGATAGGGTCATAAATGAAAAAGCCATAAATGATAAAGCTTTAGATGATGAAAATATCAACAATAAAAGCATCAATACAAGAAAGCTGTGGATAGGCGGACACTCAAAGGGTGGAAATCTGGCAGTGTTTGCCGCCATGCATGTGGATAAAGAGGTGCAGGATGTCATTATTAAGGTGTTTAATTTTGACGGACCGGGCTTCAATCACAAGATGATATATACGGCAGGCTACAAAAGAATTTTTGACAGAATAGAGACATTTCTGCCACAGTCGTCTATTGTTGGCTTATTGCTTGAACATGTGGACGATTATGAGGTGGTAAGAAGCCGTAATTCGGGGCCGCTGCAGCATGATGCTTTTTCATGGGAGATAATGGGCGGAAGTATCATAAAGGCGGATGGGCTGGACAAAAACAGTGTGCGCCTTGACAAGACACTCAGAAACTGGATAGGCAGCATGGATGAGGCGCAGCGAAAGCAGTTTGTAAATGTGCTTTTTTCAATAGCATCGGACTCCAATTTTGAGAACCTTGACCAGATGTCATTTAAGCAGCTCATTGGGATGATAAAGGCTGCCGATGAGCTGTCAAAGGCTGACTGGAGCATGCTTAAGGATACAGTAAGACTCCTGATTTCTGCCGGTGTCGGCGTGGTCAGGGATGAAAAGGAGAAATAAATGTTAAATCAGTTTTCAAGAACACAGCTTTTGCTTGGAAAAGATGCGATGGATAGGCTAAAGGGCGCAAGAGTCGCAGTATTTGGAATAGGAGGAGTGGGCGGATATGTCTGCGAGGCACTAGTCAGAAGCGGCGTGGGAGCGATTGACCTTATCGATGATGACAAGGTGTGTCTTACAAACCTAAACAGGCAGATAATCGCAACCCGAAAGACCATAGGAAAATACAAGACAGATGTGATGGAGGAGAGGATTCATGATATTAATCCTGATGTCAGTGTCGTGACGCACAGGTGCTTCTTTTTGCCTGAAAATGCTGATGAATTTCCGTTTGAAGAGTATGATTATATAGTTGACGCGGTTGATACGGTCACAGCAAAGATTGCGCTTGTCATGAAGGCACAGGAGAAAAATGTCCCTATCATAAGCAGTATGGGAGCGGGAAATAAGCTGGATGCAAGTGCATTTAAGGTGGCTGATATATATAAGACCAGCATGTGTCCTCTTGCAAAGGTCATGCGCCGTGAGCTTAAAAAACGTGGCGTGAAAAAGCTTAAGGTGGTATACTCTGAGGAGAAGCCTACAAGACCGATAGAGGATATGTCTATAAGCTGCAGAACTAACTGCATCTGCCCGCCGGGTGCCGAACACAAGTGCACAGAGCGCAGGGATATTCCCGGAAGCCTTGCATTTGTACCATCAGTGGCAGGACTTATCATCGCAGGCGAGGTGGTACAGGACATAGCCTTTGACAGGGTATGATGAAGAATACAATTACGAAAAGAGAGGAATAAAAATGCCAGTATTTGATTTTAGCGATACACCGGTAGCAAACGAGCATCCGGAGTGTACATATGAGACATTTCATTCGACAGAGACCAAGGCATCGGCCGATAAACCGATTGTTGTGATAGACAATAAGCAAAAGGAATGGGCGCATCATGCGCTCGGTATGTTTACAAATCCGATAAAGCGTACATCCTTTGAATTTGAGGATGGTGATGGGGTGACCAGTGCAGATATCCTGCGCATTGATTCACGCTTCGTCAGCCTTTTTAAGTGGCTTGGCGAAAATCATATAAAGGTACAGCTTTCAGGAGCCAATACACCTGACGGATACGCAGTATACAGGGTGAGGGAGGTGGCTCTCGGCAGAGGCACAAAGCTGTCTGCAGAGGACGGATTCCTACAGTATATGATGGAAAGGCTCTTTGCCAGCACCATGCCTGAGGATGAACCTGACCTCGATGATTACGAGGAAGAGGGCGACAGCATGAAGCTCACCAGTATACAGAGCATCACAGATTTCATGACCTGTGCAGGCCGTACACTGCCTGACAATATACTGCTGTGGGCCAGAAGAAATCTGGCAGTTGCGCGTTCAAGCGAGGTATCACCTGAGGAGAGACGCCATGCGCAGAGAGCACTTTCCATCATGATGAATATCCAGTGGAAGGGAAATTACTTTGAGGCAATTGACCCTGTGGAGGCAAGGCGCATACTCGATGAGGAGCTCTATGGCATGGAGAGTGTGAAGCAGAGAATCATTGAGACGATTATCCAGATAAACAGGACTCATACACTTCCTGCCTACGGACTGCTGCTCTGTGGACCGGCAGGAACCGGAAAGTCACAGATTGCATATGCTGTTGCACGTATTCTCAAGCTTCCATGGACCACACTCGATATGAGCTCCATAAATGATGCAGAGCAGCTCACAGGAAGCTCAAGAATCTATTCAAACGCAAAGCCGGGAATCATTATGGAGGCATTTTCACAGGCGGGAGAGTCAAATCTTGTATTTATCATCAATGAGCTCGACAAGGCCTCAAGCAAAAACGGTAACGGAAATCCTGCAGATGTACTTTTGACACTGCTTGACAATCTGGGCTTTACAGACAACTATATGGAGTGTATGGTGCCGACCGTCGGAGTATATCCGATTGCAACAGCCAATGATAAATCCCAGATTTCTGCACCGCTTATGTCACGTTTTGCGGTGATTGATATTCCGGACTATACCGATGAAGAGAAGAAGGTCATCTTCCAGCGATTTGCCCTGCGCAAGGTATTTGAGCGAATGGGAATGAAGGAGGAGGAGTGCGTTCTCACAGAGGACGGACTTGATGCAGTGATTAAGCTTCACGAGAACACATCGGGCATAAGAGATCTCGAGCAGGCTGCAGAGCATCTGGCAGCAAATGCACTTTATCAGATAGAGGTTGATAAGGTAAAGCAGGTGGTATTTGACGCTGAGGCTGTTTTTGAGCTTTTAGGCTAGCAGGATATATTACGGATACAGGAATTGTTACGAAAATAAAAGGAGATTGTCAGGATGAGAGAATTTGGAAAATCCAGAAAATTAGATAATGTGCTTTATGATGTAAGAGGACCGGTGGTGGATGAGGCGGCCCGCATGGAGGAAAACGGCACAAATGTGTTGAAGCTCAATATAGGAAATCCGGCGCCGTTTGGCTTCAGGACACCTGATGAGGTGATATATGATATGTCTCGTCAGCTCACGGACTGTGAGGGGTATTCCAACTCCAAGGGACTTTTTTCTGCAAGAAAAGCAATCATGCAATATGCACAGCTCAAAAAGCTTCCTAATGTGACGGTTGAGGATATCTACACCGGAAACGGAGTCAGCGAGCTTATAAACTTAAGCATGTCAGCGCTTCTTGACAATGGTGATGAGGTGCTGGTGCCGGCACCGGACTATCCGCTTTGGACAGCCTGCGTTACACTTGCGGGAGGCACGGCAGTGCACTATATCTGTGATGAGCAGTCAGAGTGGTATCCGGACATAGAGGATATCAAAAAGAAGATTACAGACAAGACAAAGGCAATCGTAATAATAAACCCTAATAACCCTACGGGAGCGCTCTATCCAAGGGAGGTGCTGCAGCAGATAGTTGATGTGGCAAGAGAGCACGAGCTCATGATTTTTTCGGATGAGATATATGACAGGCTGGTGATGGATGACTATGAGCATGTGTCTATTGCGTCGCTTGCACCGGACCTCTTCTGTGTGACCTTCAGCGGTCTTTCTAAGTCACATATGATAGCAGGCTATCGTATCGGATGGATGGTTTTAAGCGGCAACAAGGCGCTCGGAAAGGACTATATCGAGGGTCTCAACATGCTCTCAAACATGCGTCTTTGCTCGAATGTTCCGGCGCAGTCGATAGTGCAGACAGCTTTAGGCGGATATCAGAGTGTAGGCGAGTATATTGTGCCGGGCGGACGAATCTATGAGCAGAGAGAGTACGTCTACAAGGCATTAAACGATATACCGGGAATTTCGGCAGTAAAGCCAAAGGCAGCATTTTACATATTCCCAAAGATTGATACTGCAAGGTTCAACATCACAAACGATGAACAGTTTGCACTCGATCTGCTTCGTGAGAAGAAGATACTCATCATCCACGGCGGCGGCTTCAACTGGGATAAGCCGGATCACTTCAGAGTGGTATATCTGCCTCGAACAGAGATATTAAAGGATGCCACAGGCAAGCTTGCAGACTTTTTGTCTTCATATAAGCAGAAATAATTATTGGCATAGATAATTATAAAACATATGATATAAAACATATAACATAAAACATATAAGCTCCGGCACAGAAAACTTTTTGTTCTGACCGGAGTTTTTATATTATGCTGTAATATTTTTTAAAAGTAACCTACCTGTAACTTTACATAATGTATTATACACTTGTATCGCGGGGCGGCTGCACTTTAAAGGACGGACCGCACAGCACTCAAAAATGCATAGAGAAGAAAAGGAGAATTAAATGGAACTGCTTAGAGTAGAACACTTATCAAAAATATACGGAGCCGGAGAAAATCAGGTCAAGGCTTTGGACGATGTGTCATTGAGCGTGGAAAAGGGAGAGTTTGTGGCAATTGTCGGGGCGAGCGGCTCCGGAAAATCCACACTGCTTCATCTGCTTGGAGGTGTTGACAGGCCAACAAGCGGAAAGGTGTATATAAACGGCACTGATATTTTTGCAATGAATGATGATGAGCTTGCCATATTCAGAAGAAGACAGGTAGGCATCATTTATCAGTTTTATAATCTGATACCTATATTAAATGTGGAGGAAAACATGGCAATCCCGATGGAGCTTGATGGAAGAAAGGTGGAAAAGGCACAGATGGATGACATGCTTTTGCGCCTTGGACTTACAGAGAGACGCACTCATCTGCCAAATGAGCTATCAGGAGGACAGCAGCAGCGCACATCTATAGGAAGAGCCCTGATTACGAGACCATCTATAGTGCTAGCGGATGAGCCGACCGGAAACCTGGATACCAAGGCAAGCAACGAGATTATGCATCTCTTAAAGACCTCAAACCGTGAGCTCAACCAGACAATCATTATGATTACACACAATATGGAGCTTGCAAAAGCGGCTGACCGCACAATAATGATAGAGGATGGTAAAATCAGATGAATTTGATGAAGACACTCACATTAAAAAACTTAAGGCTCAACAGGAAAAGAACTATTGTCACGATAGTCGGAATAATTCTTGCAACAGCGCTTTTGTCGGCGCTTGTCACACTTGTGTCAAGCTTTCAGTACAGTATGATTGAATACCAGAAGCAAAAGGACGGCGACTTTCATGTGAAATTTTCGAATGTGAAAATGTCTGAGCTTTCGGAGTTTAAAAACAACAGAAATATTGAAAGCACATTTGAGACAATGGGAATGGGCTTTGCAAAGCTAGACGGCTGCAAGAATGAGGATAAGCCGTATGCATATGTCATGGCAACAGATGAGGCCGGCTTTGAGAGAGGCTGCTTTAAACTGATAGAGGGCCGCATGGCAAAAAATGAGGATGAGATAGTCATTCCAAGGCACTTAAAGACAAACGGACGAATCGACATAAAGGTGGGAGATGAGATAACACTGGATGTCGGAAAGCGATATGATTCAAACACCGAAGGTGTCATATCGGAAAACTGCGCATATGAGCATGAGGCAGAGACACTTACCGATACTGTGACAAAGCACTACAAGGTGGTAGGCATCATGGAAAGACCGGGCTATGGAATGGAGGACTATAGTGCCGCCGGATATACATTTGTCACATACTCTGATGAACTGGCAGCAATTGATAACGGCACAAAGAGTGAGGCAAGCGAAGCTGACACTACACTCACAGTGTACAGCAGATACACTCAAAAGGCTTTAAGAAACAAGGATGCTGTGACTGCAGATATAATTGGCGTGGATGAAAAGCTGTTTGAGAAAGCAAATAATTCATCTGTTGAAATGTCTTCTGAGGAAAGTGACAGGTTCCTTAAAGAGATGGAAAATGCAAAATATGATATATATATGAATGGATACCTTATAAACTATGAGTGCGTTTTCCCGATTGACGGTTCATTTAAAGCACTGTTTACAGTGGCTGCTGTTGTGGCTTTGATAATCATACTGACATCAGTGTACTGTATCAAAAACAGCTTCAACATATCAATCACTGAAAAAATCAGGCAGTATGGCATGCTTGCAAGCGTTGGTGCTACGAGGCGCCAGATAAAAAGCAGCGTTAAGACAGAGGCAGCAATGCTTGGAGTGATTGGTATTCCTGTGGGTACCATGAGTGGTATTTTAGCATCGCTTATACTTGTCAATGTAGTAAATGCGCTGTCAGCAGGCTGGCTTAACGTTGCTTTGAGCTTTCACACATCACTGCCTGCACTTATTCTTGCTGTGATACTGAGTATAGCAACCATTTATTTCTCAGCAACAGGCAGTGCAAGAAGGGCTGCAAAGGTCACACCGCTTGAAGCAATAAGAAACACAAAGGAGATTAAAATAAAGTCAGCAAAGCTTAAGACACCGGCGATTATAGGCAGAATCTGGGGTATCGGAGGTGTTATCTCATATAAGAATATAAAGAGGAACAATAAAAAGTACAGAACCACAGTGACATCTATTGTCATCTGCTCAGTAACCTTTATTGTGATATCATACTTTATGTCTATGGCCTTTAGCGTTGTTGGGATGTCATATGCATCAGCAGATTACAATATTGGAATAAATATGTCATGTAAAAAAGACATTGATATTGAAAAGTTCTCTAAGCTTTTGAGTGGCATTGAAGGAGCTGAGGATTATCTGGTTGGAGCAGGCTATGATTTCGATGTCAGTAAGCCGGAGTATACAAAGGAATATGGAGAGTATTGCAGGCAGCTTTATGATGACAGTGAGGATGTCTCGCAAATGTTTTTAATCACAGTTTTGGATGATAAATCGTATGATAAGTATGCGTCTGACGCAGGCATAAAAAATGCAGCTGCAGGAGCAATTCTTGTGAATAAATGCACATTTGATGTGTATAATGAGAATAGCTCAAAATACGTCAAAAAAGAGATGGAGCTGTACAAATATAAAGCAGGAGATACAATCGAGTGTGGCTACAATGTGTATGATGATGCTTCTTCTGATGATAATGCAGCAGAAGGCGATACTGAAAGCAGCACAGATGATAATAATGCAGTGGAAGGTGATACTGAAAGCGGCACAGAGGATAACAGCGGATACGTTGACGAGGAAACAATAAATAACGGAGTCAGAAAGACTGTGGATGTAACTATTGCAGGTGTCACAGACAAGGTACCAATAGGTTATAAGGGCTACAGCAACACGCTATTGTTTATGAACCAAAAAGGCTTTGAAAGCCTATGGGGTGACGGTAAGAACGGTAATGAGATTAAACCGGGATATGCGTCATATTCGGCATATGTGGTTGCAGAAAATGCAGATGAATATCAGGATACATTCGAAAAGGAGACGGAAGGAAATCCTGAGTATTCGCAGATTAGTTTTTATGTCAGCAATATGGATAAGCAGATGTGCGATGAAAAGTCACTCTTTACACTGCTTGGAGTATTTGCATACGGACTTATTGTAGTCATTGCCTTAATAGGAATCACAAATATCATCAATACCTTAAGTACCGGAATGGAGCTTAGAAGCCGCGAGTTTGCCACATTAAGAAGCATTGGAATGACAGATAAGCAGTTTGTGGGAATGGTCAGGCTCGAGAGTGTGTTTATATCTGTGAAGGCACTTGCAATAGGAGTACCGCTTGGTATTTTAATAAGCTATCTCTTATGTGTTATGATGAACAGGATGGATGATGCAATCATTTATGAGCCGCCGTATAAAGCAATTATATTGTGTATATTGGTTGTAATAATGCTGATTTATGCTATCATGAAACTATCAATGACGAAGCTTAGACACAATAACATTATTGAGACGATCAAGAATGAAAATCTGTAGGAAATGCGGGAGCTGATATGAAAAAAATACTTCTCATAGAGGACAATAAAGGAATAACAGAGGGACTGTGTGATACCTTTACAGAACCTGAATATGAGCTTTTGACAGCAGGCAGTTTAAAGGAGGCTGGGGCGCTTTTGAGTGAGCACCCCGGCCTTGTGCTGCTTGATGTGTCGCTTCCGGATGGGAACGGCTTTGATTTTTACAGCGAAAGGCTGGAAAAAGAAAAAACACCGGTGATTTTTCTTACCGCAAGGGATGAGGAAAATGATATAGTAAAGGGACTTGAGATTGGAGCGGAGGATTACATCACAAAGCCTTTTTCCGTAAGGGAGCTTGTGGCGAGGGTAAACCGCGTATTTTTACGAAGGAAAAATGATGACAGCTCATCTGTCATACACGCAGGAAGCATAAGCTATGATTTGGACAAAAAGGAAGCAAGAAGGGCTGGACAGGTGATTGCTCTTTCAAGTCTTGAAAACCGCATACTTGATCTGCTTTTTACCAATCACGACAAGGCTGTGTCCAGAAATGCCGTGCTTGACTGCATCTGGGAGGCGACAGGCAACGATGTGTATGACCATACAGTGACTGTCTATATGAAGCGCATCAGGGCAAAGCTTGGTGAGGATGTGATAAAGACTGTGAAGGGAATCGGGTATCGTGTTGATTCAGATGAAGCTCTTTAAACAGTATCGGCTGACAGAGACAGTTCCCGGGGGGAAGCATGAGAAAGAAGAAATATAATTTAGAGAACAGAAAACATTTTGTGTATTTTGCGATAATTTATACATGTATATGTGTGACGGTTATGGCTTTTACCGTTTTTTTCCAGTACAGGGCATATACGAAAAACTATAACATCACAGTGGCTAAGCTATGTGCGCTTATTCATGAAAAATATCCCGATGTATCAGATGGCAGCATAGCCGGGATTCTAAATGACAGCAGCTTCGACAGCGATTATACAAATTTAAAAAGCGCAGAGACGCTCTTAAAAAAATACGGCATTGATATGGAAAAGAATTCTGCGGTTTTGTCAAATGAAAAAGCGCTTAAAGGAGCGCTTTGGCTAGACATATTTCTTGTTGTGCTTTTTGCAGGGGGCTTTTGCCTTTACATTGTGCTTATAAGATTTAGCTTTAAAAGACAGGTCAGACAGGCTGCGGATTATCTGCGCCGCATAAATCAGGGAGACTACAGACTTGTTATGGCAGATAGCACAGAGGGAGAGATTTCTATACTAAAGGGAGAGCTTTACAAGACAGCAATCTATTTGAGGGAGTCTGCGGAAAATGCAAAGGCAGACAAGCTTTTGCTAAAGGATGCGCTTTCTGACATATCGCACCAGCTTAAGACACCGCTCACATCACTTTCGATAAATCTGGAAAATCTGGAAGGAAATCCTGATATGGCATCTGAAAACAGAAACAGGATAATGCGCAGGGCAAAGCGCGATGTGGATAATATATCGCATATGGTGCAGGCTATCTTAAAGCTTTCAAGGCTTGAAGCGGATGTTGTGGAGTTTGATGAGAAGGATACGCTGCTGTCTGAAATTGTGTCTGAGGCAGCTGACAATGTGATGGCACTTTGCGATTTGAGAGACATAAGGCTGTCCATAGATGAAGGCTCTGATAAGGATGCCTGTATACATGCTGATGCATACTGGCAGTGTGAGGCCATTACAAACATAGTAAAAAATGCGGTGGAGCACGCAGAGAGTGAGGTAAAGATAGGCTTTTACAGGTATGAGATGTATGCAGAGATAACAGTGCATAACGATGGAGAGACCATAAGTGATGAGGACAAAAAGCATATTTTTACGCGTTTTTACAGCGGCAGCGGACAGCCGGCAGACAGCATCGGCATAGGACTTTCGCTCGCGGAAGCAATTGTGCGTCATGACAATGGATATATCCTTGTGGAGGATTGTAAAAAAGATGTATTAAATGAAAAAAATGAATGCAGTGGCACACGCTTTGTGGTAAGATATTTGTGATAAGTTGAGAAAAATTATCAATAAATACACTAGGAAGCGATAAAATGACACTAAAAGAACTTGGCATAGGACAGAGTGCCAGAATACTTACAGTAGGCGGTGAGGGCGCACTGCGCCAGCATTTCCTGGATATGGGAGTAATCCCAAAGGCCGAAGTAACAGTTATCAAATTTGCACCGATGGGAGACCCGATGGAGCTTCAGGTGCATGGCTATGAGCTCACATTGAGGCTTGATGATGCGGCACAGATTGAGGTAGAATTAATTGATAGCCGTTCAAGAAAGCATGAGGGTCCTAAAAAGATAAGCAACACAGCCCATCCCGGACTTGGCGAGGAGGGCAAATACCATGTGAAGGGCAGTGGCAATCCCCTTCCGGATGGTGAGAAGCTCACATACGCACTTGTGGGAAACCAAAACTGCGGCAAGACAACACTTTTCAACCAGCTTACAGGCTCAAACCAGCATGTGGGCAATTTCCCGGGAGTGACGGTGGACAGAAAGGATGGCTCTATTAAAGAACATCCGGATACATCAATCACAGATTTACCGGGCATTTACTCAATGAGCCCATATACGAATGAGGAGATTGTGTCGAGAAACTTTGTGCTCGATAACAAGCCAAAGGCCATAATAAATATCGTAGATGCGACAAATATCGAGAGAAACCTGTATCTGACCATGCAGCTTCTTGAGATGGATATACCGATGGTTATCGCTCTAAATATGATGGATGAGGTGACGGCAAACTCAGGCTCAATCGATGTAAATAAAATCGAGGGACTGTTAGGAGTGCCTGTTGTACCGATTTCAGCCGCGAAGAATCAGGGTGTTGATGAGCTGGTGCGCCATGCGATACACATTGCAAAGTATCAGGAGCGCCCAGGCAGACAGGATTTCTGTGATGAGAATGATTTTGGCGGTGCCGTGCACAGATGTATACACGCGGTCAGCCACCTGATTGAGGATCATGCAAAGCTCGCCGGAGTTCCGATTCGCTTTGCTGCTACCAAAATTATCGAGGGAGATGCACTTATATTAGAGCAGCTTCATCTTGATGAGAATGAGAAAGATGCAATAGAGCATCTGATTGTCCAGATGGAGAAGGAGCGAGGCCTTGACAGAAGCGCTGCAATTGCGGATATGCGCTTTACATTTATTGAGAAAATATGCGAGAGCACCGTGGTAAAACCGAAGGAGAGCAGGGAGCGTATCAGAAGTGAGCGCATCGACCGTGTTCTTACAGGCAAATATACGGCAATACCGTGCTTTATAGTGATAATGCTTGCTGTATTTTATCTCACTTTCAATGTAATCGGAGCAGGCCTTCAGTGGCTTTTGGAGCAGGGCATAGGAGCACTGACCGCGCTTACGGATAAGGCACTCACAGCGGCAGGTGTGAATGAGGTGCTGCACGGACTGGTAATAGACGGCATCTTTCAGGGTGTCGGAAGCGTATTAAGCTTTTTGCCGATTATCGTGACACTGTTCTTTTTCTTATCCCTTATGGAGGACAGCGGATACATAGCGAGGGTTGCATTCTTCATGGACAAGCTCCTTCGTAAGATAGGACTTTCAGGGCGAAGCATAGTACCAATGCTCATAGGCTTCGGCTGTACGGTGCCAGCTGTCATGGCGACACGTACACTGCCAAGTGAGAGAGACCGACGAATGACTATACTCCTCACACCGTTTATGAGCTGTTCAGCAAAATTGCCAATTTATGCATTCTTTGTTAGTGCATTTTTCCCGAAGCATGGCGGACTTGTCATGGGAGGTCTGTACTTCCTTGGAATAATTGTCGGAATACTTTTCGCATTTATCTACAGAAAGACTTTGTTCAGGGGTGACGCAGTGCCGTTTGTCATGGAGCTGCCAAACTATAGGATGCCGGGCGCCAAGAATGTGTGCCAGCTCCTCTGGGAGAAGGCAAAGGACTTTTTGCAGAAGGCATTTACAGTAATACTTATTGCCACAATGCTTATATGGTTCTTACAGAGCTTTGACATACACTTTAACATGGTAACAGACTCAAAGGACAGCATGCTTGCCGCTATTTCAAGTGTTATCGTGCCTGTCTTTAAGCCTCTGGGACTCGGAGACTGGCGTATATGCACATCACTTATCAGCGGACTCATGGCAAAGGAGAGCGTGGTATCAACACTTGAGATACTGTTTGGCGGAACTGTTACGACAGCACTCACAACACTTTCAGCTGCATCTCTTCTGGTGTTCTCGCTGCTCTACAGCCCTTGCGTGGCAGCAATAGCATCCATAAAGAGAGAGCTGGGTGCAAAGTGGGCAGTCAGCGTGGTGCTTTTGCAGTGTGCGATTGCATGGGTGGCAGCATTTATTGTAAGAGTTATTGGACTTCTGCTAATGTAAAAAAACTGACTACAAAAAATATAAAAGGAGATATGTGATGGAGATTAAACTGGAAAATGAATCACTTGAGCTCACGATAAACAGCTTCGGAGCAGAGCTTAAAAGCATCACCGGCAAGGAAACAGGTACACAGTATCTGTGGGATGCCGATGAGAAATACTGGAAGAGAAGCGCACCGGTGCTTTTCCCGTTTGTCGGCAGCTTAAAGGACAAGAAGTTTACCGTTGATGGGACAGATTATCCGATGGGACAGCACGGCTTTGCAAGGGATATGGAGTTTGAGCTTGTGTCACAGACAAAGGATGAGGCATGGTTTTCACTTAAATCAAATGATGAGACTCTTGCAAAATATCCGTTTGAGTTTGTGCTCGAAATCGGCTATAAGCTCTCAGGCAGTGAGATAAAAGTGACCTGGAGGGTGACAAATCCTGCGAAAAAGGATTTACTTTTCTCAATAGGTGGTCATCCGGCATTTATGTGTCCGGTCGCAGAGCAGGGAAAACAGTCAGACTATTATCTGAAGCTTGACACAGACAAAGCAATCACCTACGGACTTATCTGTGACGGAGGACTTTTAGACAAGGATGACAATCTGCTTAATGTGGATGCGGATGGATACTGTCAGATAGATGAGCATATGTTTGATAAGGATGCGCTCATAATAGAAAACAGACAGGCTTCAAAGGTGAGCCTGTGTACACCGGATAAGAAGCCATACCTTACGGTGTCCTTTGATGCGCCTTTATTTGGTCTGTGGTCACCGGCAGGAATGGGAGCACCGTTTGTCTGTATTGAGCCGTGGTACGGCCGATGCGACAGAGCAGGCTTTGCCGGAGAATTAAAGGACAGGGAGTATGGTAATTCGCTGGCACAGGGTGAGAAATTTGAGAAGTCATATACGATTGCAATTGAGCTGTAGATTTTCTTGTTCTCGGGTGGCTTAAATACTTATTAAAATAATAATATAAGACATAATTAGAATCATGGGGCTGCGGTATATTGCAGTCCCATGATTTTTAGATAGTAAGGATTTTTCACGAACTTGAAATAATGTAATGTAGGATAGCATAACGTTATATGTGCCTTGATGCACCTGCTTTCTTCAAGTTTGCCTGAAGCAGCCATTTCTGATCAATTTTCTTAAGATCTTCACCGAATCTGACATGCAGCCGAACTGAGCCTTCGAGCTGCTCGATATGTTCAATGGTGCCCTTGCCGAACTTTGGATGATTGACATCGTCATTGATATTAAATTTTACAGTACTGTTTTTCTTTTTGCGGTATTCCTGCTCGCGTGAATATGTGTCGCGGATAGGAATACTCTTGTCAGTAAATTTCTTTTTGAGAACCTTATCATAGTCGTGCTTAATAAGTCCTTCACCGGCTTTGTAGTAAGGAGTGGGAGCTGCTCCGATAAGTGAGCAGCAGTATTTCCACGCACTTCCGTGGATGCCGGGCTGCCAGTTGTATTTGTCCGGGATGTCCATATTGTACTGCATATAGTGGGCATATTCGTGCTTATATAAATCCATCCTGTCATCCTTTGACAAGGGCTTTGTCACACAGTAGCCGATGAAAAGCAGCGAAAAATGAAATTCTTCTTCATCCTGCCCAAAGCCCGGAGTGTATGCACCGAGCCTGTCCGTATCAAAGCCAAATGTGATAGGAACCCTTGCACCATTAAGCCCAAGCTGTCTGTCGAGCTTCTGGTAGAGAAAGCGGATTTCCGCGAGATGTATTTTTGTTTCGTTTTCGAGTAGGTGTCGTAAATTGTTGTCTATGTTCATAAGTATATTTCTCTAAAAAATCAGTTTGTTTTCAACACAGTAATGATATATTCCGTCATTCTCAACTGATTGGCACACAAAATCAGCCTTAGCCTTGACTTCGTCCTTTGCATTGCCCATGGCAACACCCATGCCTACGGCCTCAAGCATTTCAATATCGTTATGTCCGTCACCGAAAGCAATTGCTTCATCCTTTGAGAAGCCATAATGCCTAAGCACTGCAGCAACAGCATTGCCTTTGCCACTGTTAAGCGGAATAATATCAACGGCCTTATCCCACCATGCAGTTATCTGTGAGTGGGGCGCGCCGGATAGAATCTGTGAGTGCTCATCTTTTTGGCAGGAGCACATAATCTGATAGATATCAGTTTTGCTTATGTCGTCAAAATTGTCAGCAATTTTAAGCTTTTCACTGCCGAAGGCAAAATACTGCTCTAAATCAGGGTCGGTACCGTTTGTGACAATCATATGCTCGTTGCTGATTGCAATGGCGCGGTTCATCTGCTTTAGATTGGAAATTATCTGATATTTGTCGTGCTCATTAATAGGATTTTTGAAGATGATATCATTGCCTGCGGTGACGAATGAGCCGTTAAAGGTGAGCAGGACATCAAAATCAATTCCATCAAAATGAGGCACACCTGTGTAGCTTCTTCCGGTAGCCATACAAAGGATGATGCCATTTTGGTGGAGCTGCCTAAGTGCAGCAGCAGTGTTTGCTGATAATTCTTTATGTCCCAGCCGAAGCAGGGTGCCATCCACATCAAAGAATGCTATTTTAATCATAATTCACCTGCCTGTTTTAATGCTAGTTTAATGATATTTTCATTTATATAGAATCCGTTTGATTGAATTTTGGTTATTGCATTTTTTACAGAAGAAATAATCCCTGATTGTTTAGCTTTTATAAGAACACCTAAGGTGCCCGTTACTGTTAATCCAAGATATTTTGCTGTTTTTTTTGCTGCATTATCATCGATGATAACTAAGTCTGCTTTGGGGTCAGCTTGTGCCAATATCATAACATCAACTTCACCGGCATGAAGCTTTGCTTTGTACATTTTGCGGTCTTCAATGTTAGTGATTGTTTCGACTGTAATCCAATCAAGATTTTGTTTGATTTGTAAACAGGCAGAATCCTTTTTTGCTGTAACTTCGTCGAATACTGCTTTAGGAATAATGATTGAACCATATATTTTTTTTAAAATGTTAAGTAAGTCTGCATTGCACAATGCAATTAATGGTGTTGAATTGACAATTACCCTACGCATTATTCATCTCCTCTATAAATTCTGCTTCATCATCAAAACTGAAGATAGATATATTATTATTGCCTAGATATTTGATGAAATCTTCCTCACTCATTCCGGCTATCTGTGCACAATATCCAATAGAAATATGGTTTTTTAAATAAAGCATTAGAGCAGTAGCTTTCTTGGCAAAAGCATTAGCTTCATCTTTGGTCATTTTGGTATCGTATAATACTTCATCTGGTATTTTTATTGCAATACTACACATATAAACACCTCTTTCTATTTATAATGAATCATTAATTATATCTCAGTTACATGATAACATAATAAGCGCAAGATTAAAAACATTTATTTAAATTTCTGTCACAACGTAAGGTACATAAGCCGGGGAATGTTGGGGAGACACGCGCTTTAGCAGGAGCGCATAGCGAAGAGACTTAGATACTGTAGAAATTATGCCAATGAAGCACAGAAACGCACCTGCATGGACGCAGGTGCGAGGAGAACCGCGCCATGGAGGGCGCGTTTCGACGGTTTCGTCGTGCATAGAAAACCTAAGAGCATAATTTCGTACAGAATCTTAGTCGCGAAGCGTAGCGAGGGCGAAAGTGCGTGTCCCCAACAGTTCCAAGCTTACGTACCGACCTACGATCGATGCGCAAAAGTTGCGCGTAAAAAACGCGCACCTAATCCCCTATTTGTGAAAAATGCTTGAAAACAAAAGTTAAAAAATGTCGAAATTGCACATTGACATAATCACAATGCTGTAATATACTAAGTTCAGAACAAACGGTTGCGCGAAAAAAACGCACCTAAGAAATAAATTAAATTACAAGCAAATGGAGGAAACAACGGATGGACAAATTTATTGTTAACATCATTCACCGCCCTGAGATGGTGCCTGAGTACTCAGCAACAGTGACAGGACAGGGAAAAGAAGAGGATATTGGAGATAAGAAGCTTATCACAGAGTCACTCGACATCTTCAAGACACAGCAGAGACTTGCACATGAGGCGGGACTCAAAACCACAATCCAGATGACATATGCTTCACTTTTTAATGATGAGGCAGTAGAGCTTGCAAAGCAGGATCACGAGAAATACGGTGATGAGATAGCACTTTCACTCCTTGGACTTCCATGTGAGGAGTTTAGAGAGAAGTATAAGACAAAGGATTTCTGCATCTGGATGTTCTCAATGGAGGACAAGAAAGCTATCGTAAATGATGTTTTCGAGAAATTCCATGACAGATTCGGTTTCTATCCTGAGTCAACAGGCTCATACTATATGGATGCAGACCTTACAAACTACATAAAAGAAAAATACCCAATGGTAAAATGTGCAGTTGCAACATGCTGGGAGGAGGGCCCTAAGGCATACCACACATGTAACAACTCATGGTACACACTCTTCGACGGAGGCCCATGGGCACCATGGATTCCATCAAAGCAGAACACACATGCGCCAGCAGCAAATAAGGAAGAGGATAGCGGAATCGTAGCAATTCCACATCTCTCACGTGACCTTATTGCATGCTATGACGGAAACGGCTCAAACTTCGGAACACATCCACAGAACGTGCTTCGTGGAATGATTTATGATACAAAGACATGGGAGTATCCATATCTTTACAACCTCATCGACCAGTACAGAGACCTTGCAAAATACAATAACGGATATTCATACAACATGATGTTCGTAGGACCTGGCTGGATGAACAAGATGGGACGCTGGGAGCAGCCATATGAGCTTCTCTTAAAGTCATACACAGACGGCTGTAATTACTATGGCAAGTTAAAGAAAGAGGGTAAGCTCATCGACATGACAATGTCAGAGTTCGCTGATTACTTCAGAGAGAAGAAGGGTGTCAACGCAGGTAACTACAATGAGCCTGAGTGTGCGCCATGGAGAGATATCCTTTACGGCTCAGACAAGCAGCTCTTCTGGTACTGTGACCCATACATGAGAGCATGCGTAAACATGGATCAGGGTGGAGCAATCGTAGACCTTCGTCCATACGTTGCAAAGCTTGAGTGGCCGGTAGGAATCGGAACAAAGCATGTACAGGATGCATCTTATCCATTCCTTATTCAGGAAAAATACAGAGCAGGATACTTTACACACTATGCAGGAGCAGGAACAGTAAGAAGTGCCAAGCTTTCACACAACGGTGAGGAGGTTGACCTGTGTCTCTGTCCTACACACAGCCATTTTTCAGAGGAAGTTATTGATGGCAAGAAGACAAGAATCCTTACACTTGATCCTGTAGATATTGAGTTTTATGATGTTAAGCTTACTCTTCAGACAAAGGAATACTTTGAGGAGGGCTCATCAAACATCAAGATTGAGCGTAATATCCTTAGCATGAGTGATCCAAATGCAGAGGTTTATCTCGATGAGTACATTACAGCATGCTACGGAACAACAGAGTATCCTGAGGATATGACAGGCATCACACTTACATGTGAGGGAGAAAACCCACAGAGCATCAATTATGAGTACAAGTGTCGTGATGCAAAGCTTGACGGAGCAACTGCAGTAAGCGCAGTAATTCCTGCAATTCAGACAAAGGTTTCACTCACACCATCTGCAAATGCAGAGGGATACATTGAGGAAGGATATGCATTCTCTCCAATGTTCAAGCTTGGTTACAAGAAACAGATTAAAGACAAGGAGGTATTTGCAACATGGCTCAACTTGGAAAAGGCAAATTAAATTACAGATGTCCTTTATGTTTTATGAGGGATCTTGATATTGATATGTTCTATAATAAGGAAACAGGTATTTATAGCTGCATCCGTTGTCAGTTCAGAGGTACAGAGGAAGAGGTACTTCAGGGCAACGAGGATGTCCGCAAGAAGTACAAGGCTATGTACAAGAGATTCGACAAGTTCGATTTTGATTAAAGTAGTGATTGGTACGCTGCTGCTATAATAGCAGCAGCGTGTTTTGCATTTCGCTACAAAGGAGAGTATATATGGCGAAAAGAAAAAAAGACACGATGGAATTCAGATTCTATGAGCTGCCACAGGGAGAGTCAGCACTCGTACTGTGCGGAGAATCCTGGAAGAGAGTGTATGGTCATGAGGAATTTCACCTGCATTTCCATAATCTGCTTGAAATCGGCATCTGCCGCGAGGGAGATGGAAATATGTATCTGGATGAGGATATTTACCAGTATCATGACGGCGATATCACATTTATACCTGAGAATTTTCCACATGTTACAGTCAGCTATGGTGAGGTGGTGAATTTCTGGGAGTACATTTTTATTGACATACATTCTGTGATAGAAGAGATGTTCCCAAACAATACGGCATTCCAGAATGAGGCAGTTACGACTATATCAAAAAAAGCGTTTATGACTAACGTGTATCAGAGCCCGGCTATGGCTGAGTATATAAATGCCATAATCAGGGAAACCCGTGAACACAAGATTTATTGCCAAAGGACGGTAAAGCTCCTTGTGCAGGGAATTGTAATAGAGCTGCTGCGTAGGTATGATGAGCTTCCGGAGGAGGATAATAATATCGTAAAGGGTACCAATATGTCACAGATAGCCACAGCACTTGACTACATGAATAAGCATTACAGCGAATCGATAAAGGCAGGGGAGCTTTCGGAACTATGCAACATGAGCGAGACTCATTTCAGGAGACTGTTTGAATCATACATCAATATGCCGCCTATGGAGTATCTGAATCTGATAAGAGTACAGAAGGCGTGCGAGCTTATGAAAAAAACAAATGAGCCTATGGAGCTTATTGCACAAAAGTGTGGATTCACAACCCAGTCAACTTTTAACCGTAATTTCCGCAAATTTTTGGACACTTCGCCATATCAGTGGAAGATAAATCCTGAAAATTATGAGCATAAGCTGCTGAATTTTAGGATATCTGCACTAAAGGGATGGTAGAAAATACATGCCTTCGTCTTATAAGAGGGTTTTGTGTTTAAAACAGACATGTATCAAATAATAAATACAGTAGACAGGAGTGTAAAAATATGAGTAATTTTGATTCAAATATCATTAAAAATCCTGAAATATTTGAGCAGAACAGACTTGCGGCTCATTCGGATCATGTATGCTACAAAAATGAACTGGAGAAAATTAAAGGAAAATCAAGCCTGAGATATGATATGAACGGCTTATGGAAGTTTGCATATGCAAAGAATCAGTCCCTGGCTCCTTGTGGCTTTGAGGCAGCTGACTATGATTGCAAAGGCTGGGATGAAATCAGGGTTCCGGCACATATCCAGATGGAAGGCTATGACGTGCCAATCTATACGAATACCACATATCCGTGGGAGGCTGATGAGTCTATAAAGCCGGGCGAGGTACCTGAGATTTTCAATCCGGTTGCAAGCTATGTGAAGTATTTCACAATTCCTGAGAATATGAAGAACAAGAGGGTGTGTATTTCGTTCCAGGGAGTGGAGAGCGGTTTTGCACTCTGGCTGAATGGACACTATGTCGGCTACAGTGAGGACACATTTGATCCGTCTGATTTCGAGCTGACTGATTATATTGTCGAGGGTGAGAACAAGCTTGCGGTCAGGGTATGGAAATGGACATCAAGCAGCTGGTGTGAGGATCAGGATTTTTACAGATTTTCAGGCATTTTCAGAGATGTATTTTTGTATGCTGTTCCTTGTGCACATGTGGAGGATCTGTCAGTTGTTCCTACACTTAATGATACCTTTGACGAGGGCACACTTAGTGTGTCAATAAAGGCAGATGGTGATGGTATTGCAAGTGTAAAGCTTTATGAGCTGGGCGATTTGTCTGTGGAAAAATATGACAGGGCAAAACTTTTATTGGAAGAGTTTGATATAGAGCTTAGGAATAAGGAAATTTGCGAGGGCTCATGTAATGTGAAAAATCCTCTGTTATGGAGCGCTGAAAAGCCGAATCTGTATGAGGTTAAAATTATAGTTAAAGATACGCATGGAAATGAGACCGAGTTTATCAGCCAACCGGCAGGCTTCAGACGATTTGAGATGGTAGACGGACTCATGAAGCTAAACGGTAAGCGTATTGTATTTAAGGGTGTAAACCGCCATGAGTTCAGCTCAATAACAGGCCGTGTGCCAAACCGTGATGAGGTGATAAAGGATATTGTCACAATGAAAAAGAACAATATCAATGCTATAAGAACAAGCCATTATCCTGATGATTCCATGCTCTATGAGCTTTGCGATATTTATGGAATCTATATGATAGCGGAGAACAATCTTGAGAGTCATGGCACATGGGAGGCATATAATAAGGGCTATGTTGACCTTGACTTTGTTGTGCCAAAGGACAAGCCACAGTGGAGAGAAATGATGCTGGACCGTGCCAACTCATGCTATCAGAGGGATAAAAATCATCCGGCAATCCTTATCTGGTCATGCGGCAATGAGTCGTTTGGCGGCAAGACAATATATGAGATGTCACAGCTTTTCAGACAGCTTGATAAGCATCGTCTGGTGCATTATGAGGGAGTATTTAACGATAGAAGCTATAATGACACAAGCGACATGGAAAGCCAGATGTATACTCCGGTTGCAGGCATTGAAAAATTCCTGGCAGAGCATCCTGAGAAACCGTTTATATGCTGCGAATATACACATGCAATGGGAAATTCCTGCGGTGCTATGCACAAATATACAGAGCTTACAGACCGCGAGCCTAGATATCAGGGCGGATTTATCTGGGATTATATTGACCAGTCAATCTATAAAAAGGACAGATACGGCAAGTGGTTCCTCACATATGGCGGAGATTTCGGCGACAGGCCTACTGATGGTGATTTCAGCGGAAACGGCATCTGCTACGGCGGAGAGAGAGAGGCTTCTCCAAAGATGCAGGAGGTGAAGTTCAATTATCAGAATATCTCGGTTGATTTTGACAGCGACTACATCTTTACAGTCACAAACAAAAATCTCTTTGTAAATACATCGGTTTTTGATGCTTTTGCCATTCTTCTTGCAGACGGTGAGGAGGTTTACAGGACAAAGCTTCAGATATCTGTTCCACCGATGGATAGGGCAAGCTATGAGGTGCCGGTGACTCTTAAAAATTCCATGATAGATGTGGAAAAAGAGTACTGTATTGTCGTATCATTTGTATTGAAGGAAAACACCATCTGGGAAAAGGCCGGATATGAGATTGCATTCGGACAGCATATGATAAAGAAGCCTGTAAGTGAGTATTCATGCGACAAATCAGTTGAGCTTGTTGTTGGAAACGGAAATATCCTTGTAAGAGGTGAGAACTTTAAGGCACTTTTCTCAAGAATGAATCTGGGAATGGTTTCATATGTATACGGTGGCGTCGAGATGCTTCCAAATACTATTCCACTGCCGAATTTCTGGAGAACACCTACCAACAATGATTCCGGCAACATGATGCCACAGCGCTATGCACAGTGGAAGATTGCCAGCATGTATGTGACCACCAGACAGAATCAGCGCTTTGCAGATACATCACCAAGGGTAGAAAAAAATGATAACAATATCGCCATCACATACACTTATTTCATGCCTACCACACCGCAGAGCTCATGCGAGGTGACATACAGGGTGTTTGGTGATGGAACAATCGAGACAACTCTGTCATATGACCCTGTAAAGGAACTTGGCGATATGCCGGAGTTTGGCATGATGTTCAAGCTGGATGCCGATTATGATACAGTGAAATGGTACGGACTCGGACCACAGGAGACATACGAGGACAGACAGCATGGCGGAAAGTATGGTGTATACGAGAATAAAGTGGCAGACAATGTCGCAGAGTACCTTGTTCCGCAGGAGAGCGGCAACAAGTGCAGAGTAAGATATGCAAAGGTAATGGATAAGAAGGGCAGAGGCATGCTGTTCTTTGGTGATGAGCTCTCGTTCTCGGCACTGCCATATACACCACATGAGCTGGAAAATGCAGCGCATCATTTCGAGCTTCCACCTGTACACTATACTGTTGTCCGTGTGGCAAAGAAGCAGATGGGTGTAGGCGGAGACGACAGCTGGGGCGCACATACTCATCCGGAGTATCTGCTTGATGCCTCAGAGAAAATGGAATTCACATTCTGTTTCCGTGGAATCTAGCATTTTAAGGTTGTAAGGAATATTATTACGCATTTTGAGAGCAGGGACTATTACTGGGACTGCTCTCATGGTGTAAATAAATGATATAAGGATAAATGATATAAGAATTAAGGAGAATTAAAATGTCAAAATTTATTAAGGGTATGGATTTATCAACCTTGCTCGAGCTGGAACGCTGCGGAGCAAAATACTACGAGGATGGAAAGGAGAAGGATATTCTTGACATCATGAAGGAGCATGATGTTGATACAATCCGTCTTCGTCTGTGGAATGACCCAAAATCAGAGGAGGGTGAGCCTTACGGTGCGGGTAACAATGACCTGGCTGAGACTATCGCTATCGGAAAAAAGGTTACAGATGCAGGCTTTGGAGTGCTTTTGAATTTCCACTACAGTGATTTCTGGGCAGACCCGGGAAAGCAGATTAAGCCAAAGGCATGGAAAGATTTCGGTGTGGACGAGCTGGAGCAGGCTGTATATGATTTTACACTTGAAAATCTGACAAAGATTATTGAGGCAGGTGTAAATGTCACAATGATTCAGGTAGGTAATGAGCTTTCAAACGGACTTTTGTGGCCTGAGGGAAAGGTACCTAACTACGATAATATAGCAAAATTTGTGAATGCCGGAATACGTGCCTGCCGCAAGGTAAATGCTGATATTCCGATTATGATTCACCTTGATAATGGTGGAAACAATGAGCTTTATGTCAGATGGTTTACAAACTTCATCGAAAGAGGAGAGGAGTTTGAGTATATCGGATTGTCATACTATCCTTTCTGGCACGGCTCGCTCGATCAGCTTGAGTTCAATATGAACGATATTGCAAAGCGTTTCAATAAGGACCTTATCATCGCTGAGGTATCCATGGGCTTTACAATGGACAGCTACCAGGAGTATGAGAAGCTTGCTGATTCTGAGCGCAAGGGTTATGCGACAAAACCGGAGCTTGTTGAGAAGATAGATTATCCTATGACTATTGAGGGACAGGCTGACTTTACAAAGGATTTCTTAAACAGGGTGGCAAATGTTGTGGATGACCACGGAAAAGGATTTTTCTGGTGGGAGCCTGCGTGGATTCCTGTACCGGGCTCAGGCTGGGCTACACCTGCTTCGCTTAAGTACATGAATGATCCGGGACCATGCGGCAATGAGTGGGCAAACCAGGCGCTCTTTGACTATGATGGAAATGTGCTGCCGGCACTTGATGTTATTAAGAATTTTAAAAAATAAAATAATAACATATGTAATTTTGTTGCATGATTTGATTTGTTATGTTGCATTTTCAGTCGGATGTATTGCAATGTAAAAATGTGCAGTTATAATAGAGTTATAAAGAAAAAACGAATTATTTTAACTATCAATTTAACGCAAATACAATCAGCAAAGGAGAAGAAAAAATGATACAGCAGAACGTATTAGACAAATTCAAGGAGCTTTTTGGAGCAGATGGGGATATCAGAGTATATTTTGCTCCGGGACGTGTAAATCTGATCGGTGAGCACACTGACTACAATGGAGGACATGTGTTCCCTTGTGCACTGACCATAGGCACATATATGGCAGCAAGAAAGCGCGATGACAGGAAGCTTCGTTTCTACTCTATGAATTTTGACAATCTGGGTGTGGTTGAGTCATCACTTGATGAGTTTACACCTGATCCGGACGGACTTTGGACAAACTATCCAATGGGCGTTATGTGGGCCTTCGAGGGACGCGGAATGAAGCTTGAAAGCGGTCTTGATATTGTTTTATTCGGAAATATTCCAAACGGCTCAGGACTTTCTTCATCAGCATCTCTTGAGGTGGTTACAGGATATATGTTAAAGGATATTTACGGCTTTGACGTGACAAATCAGGATATGGCACTTATCGGTCAGTATTCAGAGAACAACTACAACGGCTGTAATTGCGGTATCATGGATCAGTTTGCATCTGCAATGGGCAAAAAGGACAATGCAATTTTCCTTGACTGCAATACTCTTGATTTTGAGTATGCACCAATCGTTTTGGACGGTGCAAAGATCGTGGTTACAAACAGCATGGTTAAGCACAGCCTTGTAACAAGTGCTTACAATGACAGAAGAAATGAGAGTGCACAGGCTCTTAAGGATTTACAGACAGTATGTGACATCAAGACTCTCGGTGACCTGACAGATGAAGAGTTCGAGGCTCATAAGGATGCGATTAAGGATGAGGTTGCACGTAAGAGAGGCAAGCATGCGGTTTATGAGAACCAGCGTACCATCAAGGCTGTTAAGGCACTGAAGGAAAATGATATCGAGACATTTGGAAAGCTTATGAATGCTTCACATGTATCACTTCGTGATGATTATGAGACATCATGTCCTGAGGTTGACATACTTGTTGATGAGGCATGGAAGATTCCGGGTGTTATCGGATCACGAATCACAGGAGGTGGATTTGGCGGCTGTACAGTCAGCATAGTAAAGGACGAGGCTATTGATCAGTTTAAGGCAAACCTGACAAAGGCTTATGAAGAGAAGGTTGGAAAGACACCTGAGTTTTATGTTGTTTCAATCGGAGACGGACCTAGCCGTCTGGCATAAAATTAGCAATATGAAATAACAGTAACGTATAAATAGGTTTTTCCCGACAATGATTAAGGAGCATGACATGATTCAGGAGAGAATATTAGAATTAGTAAAATATGGTCTTACAACAGGACTTGTTGACCCTGCTGATGAGGTATACACAGTAAACAGACTTCTCGAGGTACTCGGAGTGGACGACATCGAAGATGAGACATTTGAAAAGGTAGAGGCTAAGCCTGCATGGACACAGGAAGAGGCAGAGGAGAAGCTTGAGGGTATACTCGAGGATATGATGACATACGCATATGACAATGGCATCATGAAAGAAAACAGCATTGTATACAAGGATCTTTTTGATACAAAGCTGATGGGCTGCCTTGTAAATGCACCAAGCGTGATCAGAGCTCGCTTTAAGGATTTATACGACAATGAGTCTTCACTTGCGGCAACCGATTATTTTTACAAATTAAGCTGTGACAGCAATTATATCAGAAGACAGCGCATAAAGAAGGATATGAAATGGACCACAGATACAGAGTATGGCACACTTGATGTGACAATCAATCTCTCAAAGCCTGAGAAGGATCCAAAGGCAATTGCTGCCGCTAAAAATGCTAAGCAGAGCGCATATCCAAAGTGCCAGCTTTGTAAGGAAAATGAGGGCTATGCAGGCCGCGTAAACCATCCTGCAAGAGAAAACCACAGAATTATCCCTGTTACAATAAACAACAGTCAGTGGTTTTTCCAGTACTCACCATATGTATACTACAATGAGCACTGTATCGTGTTCAATTCAAAGCATACACCGATGAAAATCGAGCGTGCCACATTTGGAAAGCTGCTTGATTTTGTGACACAGTTTCCACATTATTTTGTAGGCTCAAATGCAGATCTGCCAATCGTTGGAGGCTCTATCTTAAGTCACGACCATTTCCAGGGCGGACACTATACATTCGCTATGGCAAAGGCTCCGATAGAGAAAGAAATCACATTCAAGGGCTACGAGGATGTCGAGGCAGGTATCGTAAAATGGCCTATGTCTGTTATCAGAATCAAGTCAGCAGACAGGGATAAGCTTATTGACCTTGCAGATAAGATTCTTCTTGCATGGAGAGGCTATACAGATGAAGAAGCATTTATTTTTGCAGAGACAGATGGAGAGCCACACAACACTATCACACCTATAGCAAGACGTCGTGACGGAGACTATGAGCTTGACCTTGTGCTCAGAAACAACATCACCACAGAGGAGCATCCGCTTGGAGTATATCATCCGCATGCCCACCTTCATCACATAAAGAAGGAGAATATCGGACTTATCGAGGTAATGGGACTTGCAGTGCTTCCGGCCAGATTAAAAGGTGAGATGGCAGAGCTTAGGGATGCAATCCTTACAGGAAAGGATCTGCATTCGACTGAGACTCTTGCATCACATGCTGACTGGGCTCTTAAGTTTATGTCTAAGTATGATAAGATTGATGAGTCTAATATTGATGGTATCATCAATGAGGAGATTGGACTTGTATTTAAAGAAGTGCTTGAGTGTGCAGGAGTGTACAAGTGCACTGATGAGGGACGTGCAGCGTTCCAGAAATTTATAGATGCGGTAAACTTATAATATATTTTTTATAAAAACTTGCCCCAGCGTCCATGCTGGGGCATTGTTGTATATGGACATAATTCTAACTGCTTCTAAGCTGCTTCGTAAAGCTCAATATATAGTATGTTCGCCGGTGCTTTCCTTAGGTTGTGAAATAAATTAATTTTCTGGAAATCACAAAGTAATTTTTGATTATCTTTTC
>ULKR01008679.1_pt1 | contig 48901 bp, 47 predicted proteins | sample 1951181 | NCBI WGS metagenome assembly ULKR01 (sample SAMEA4835503, study PRJEB28245) | human gut metagenome | biome: gut microbiome; material: fecal sample | place: Denmark | collected 2008 | reverse complement strand
AAATCTTTGCTTACCTAGCCAATCCGGACTATATTCATATAATATTTCCAAATTTGGAAGCTCGTTACACAACCTGTTATATAGATTATATTGTGACTTATATAAACATTTCGGACATCCTCTGCCTGATAGGTGTGAGTGAGGAGTCTGGTAGAACTCACCATGAATAGGGCATACTATACAGACATTGACTCTATTAGTAACATATGTAACTTTAGAGTAGTCATATTTATAATTATGTACTTTATTAGCTTTCTCTATAAACTTATCAGTACTATTTCTGCATTTCTTTCCTACAAGTGCTCTAGCACATTTTGGACATCCATGCCCGTTGAACAAATGAAGCGGTTTAGCTTCAAACTCATGAGAGCATACGTTGCATTTAACTTTAACTTTGGTTTTAGCATCTATATATTTAACTTTAGATATGTCTAATTTATCACCGAATGTGTTTGTCAGCCTAGTTATGACTTCTTCTTGTGTTAAGTACTTACCCATAACATTATATTTGACTACAAATTTAGTGACTAAATTAGACATATCAAAGCTAACCGTTACTATTGTTATTTACATCAATGCAGATAGTAATTATATTAAAATACTATGGTTACTATTCAGGAGCCTCCACATATTCAGGCTCACGTTCATCTTGCTGTTTTAAATAGGTAAACATCTTCTTCCCGAGTGCCTTATAATCTTTATCTGCCTTAGATTTATCTGCTCTCTTAGCCATACGAATAAGAGTTTTAGTATTCTTTCTACTAAAGATTCTCTCTCCTCCATTTAATTCCATCTGAGTGGAACCATCGGGAGCTATAACCTTCATAGTTAGTACTTCATCATCGTCATCTATGTCAAGCTCATCTCCTTCCTTAATTCCAGAACCTTGATTTACTTCTAATACAAACTGCACATCGTCTTCTTCAGCAATAGTTTCATCGTGCGGTTGTCCCTTATAAACTGATATTACTTCAAAATCTTCATCAATAAATATTATATCAAGTGGAATGTCAGTATCTTGCATCCAGAAACCAACTGTTTGAGGTTCATCATATATGAACAGCATACCTTCATCTTCAGCAAGCTCTTTCTTGCCTTGCAGTCCTTTGGTCTTCTCTTCATCTGTTTGAGCTACCTCTACATTATACTTCTTATCGCCAATTTCTATTCTCATTCTACTACCTCCATTAAACCTGTATTGTCAACAGTGTTATTAATAATTTCATGTGCAAGTAATTTGCCAGCTTCTATAGCTGCATCATCGCTTCCGTCCTTCATAAGTTCTTCTAGTTTCTTAGTAACTTCTAATCTGAAGATGATTTCATTACGCTCAATTTCAGCATGTTGCTTCAATTTACCGCCTTCCTCCTCCGTTACTACAGGTATTCCTTTACTAGTTACTTGTTCATACTCTGGACTAATATCCTCTAAATGATGCTTGTGTGCGTGCAATGCTCCGTCTGGGATTACATTGACTTTACCTCCCTCTGCAAATTTTGGTGACTGCTCTTCTAACTTCTCTTTAGGCCTAATCTTAGCTTTAGTAAGAACTTCCCTAGCCCATTGTGATTCGACATCTAGTATCTTCATTCCGTTTCTACCAACTGCCATATTTCTATAACCTCCACTAAGTGCTAATTCGTTTCTAAGACCAATTCCTCTATAATTAGAAGCTGCAAATGCATCTTGTGCTTCCTGATTAATATCAGATACCAAATTCTGCTGACGTTTAGCTTCTGCTATTTGTGCATTAGCTTTACGTCTAGCCTTACCACTGAAAGCTCCGTACTTCTTACCACTTTTAGTAAGAGCATCATCTACTTTAGCCATTGAACCTCCATAAGCTGAACCTTGCTGTTCCCAGGTTTCGTTATCTTTATAAATAGTATCAGCCTTCTTAGCTCCGAAAGCATTTACTAACCCCATTGGAGTTAACTTCATAAATTTACTATCAAGAATCTTATCAGTAGTAGTCATTTGGTCGGTTCCTACTCCTAAAGCTGTAAGTCCATCTGACAACATACCACCAATCTTCATTGCCCCTCCAACGATAGTTCCTACTCCAGGTACACTAGAAATCATATTAGCTGCTGCATCATATCCCTGATTTAAGCCAGTAGTAAGTGCTGATTGCTCCTTCTTCGGAATAAAACTGCCAATCATATCAGCATAGCCTCCTGCCTTAGACATGGTGTTACCGATATTTGCTTTACTAAACAGCCCTCCACCAGGTTTAACAGTACTTCCAGCAGTTCCAGTTGCCATATTAGCAGCTGATTTAGATAATCCATTGACAGCTTTATTAGTATTAGCATTCATTAGTAATGCCTTAGAAGCCATGTCACCACTAGCCGCACCAGCTTGTAATAAAGGATTATTGGCGGGAGAGAATTTATCGAAGTTAGCGGATTGTAATCCAGTCATTGCTGTATAGAGGTCGCTACTAGACTGTAGGGGAGTTATACTCCCCATACCTTGTCTTAATAGCGAATTTCCCCATTGGAATTTCATAATTTTACGCATAACTTATTGTATATAATGTCTTTAATGCTGTTATTATTGCTAACTCTTCGCCAGTATATCTTACTCTAATCTTGATGTATTTGTCTCTAAGTCTTGCTTCCTTCCTACTACTCCACCAATCAGATGTGTCTATATCTTCAGGTCCATATCCTAAGTCTATTAAATCTTGAGGCATATAGTCTTCCACAGGAGTTTCTGAAGTTATATCAAATCCTTTTAAGTCGTTTGGTATAGGAGAATTACCTACAGAGATAGGAACCTTATCTATAGTTTCCTTAGTAAGTTTTGCTGTATTCCATGCTGGCTCGTTTCGCTGTACAAAGATAATAGGATTAATTTGAATATTCCAAACATCTCCTTGATAATTCATATTTCCTCTTAATCTTCCAATTCTTGGGTCTTTAATATCAGCAGCCTTAGCATGAGTCCAGACTCTAAACTCATCTAGCTTCTCATTATAAACTATTTCAGAACCTGATAGATTAACATAATCCTTATTAGGAGCAGTCTTACCTTTGTAGTAATCCTCAATCTCATTAAATGTATCTACTCTAGCATAGTATAATGGGAACATTGTAGATTTCACTTTCTGTCCCGTAGGTTTCCAGTTTCTAAGAATGTCTCTTTGCTTACCCCTTAGGTCTAAGAAATTCCTGTTGTACAGTATATCAGAACCATTATATTGATAGAAGTCCTTAGTAGCTTCTTGTCTTATATACATGTTCTTCTTGTCCTCATGGAACTCATAACTTTCACCTACTACTTCATAATGGAATGAGTCTGGAACAGCCTTGTTACTTACAATTTGCAAGTTCTCGAATATCTTATGTGTAGCTGGGTTATCAACTACTACAAATTCATACTCAAATGGATGCTGTTTACCATACCAATAACATGGTTTAATCTTGTCCTTAATATCAATGATTCCAGACTGACCATGTTTCCAGAAGTCTGTTGTTAAATTCAAACCTTCATTAACTCCATTGTCTAGTACTTCCTGCTTAGTTATGGCAATTGATGATTGATACAAACCTGCATTATATGTCACGTAATCTTTCCATCCAGCAACATAATCATCTAAGTCTTGTGGTGCAGATTCTGAAGAGTATAAATAATCTATAGTACACTGTAGATTTAGTTGCACAACTGGAACTGTCCATTCAAAATCTTCTTTTAAAGCTAAGTACGACACCTTATTTTGTTTCTCTCCTTCAGTAATAATCTTAAAATGCTTATACATTCCAAAATTATCTTTAACTATCTCATATGTAAGTTCTATCTCTAGACCAGTATTTTGGGTGTTCGGAAGAGACCTATTAACAAGCCCTAGTTTAGTTAACTTCATGTCATCCTTGGTCTCCCAATCGTCTATGACAACATTACTAAGAACTATACCATCAGCAGAAGTCGATAAGCTGCCAGAAGATGCCAGTTTACTAATCCATTTAGAGGTGTCTCTATTAAAGCTAAAATGAATATTGTCAATGTTGGCAGAATAAGAGGGAACCCAAGAATAGAACGTAATAAACTTCTGCATAACTTCATTATAACAGACGTTCCACACTTTCTCTTCAAATCCGTATAAATCATCGTAGAAAGTGAACATGACATCTTGTTTGAATGCATTATAATGACCCTTAACGTTTCTAACACCTATAATAGGTGTCATTTCCCTTTCACTTAGTGTAATATTCTCATTTAAGAACTCCTGTATCTTAAAATCAGATATAATTTCAAACTGGTCTCCATTAGTTCTCCAAATCTTCTTTCCAACTGTATCCACTCCATAAACGAAATATGGGGTCTGTACAACACTTTCCGGCCACTGAGTACCATAGGTATCTGACAGCATTTTTGGATTCTCTGGAAGCACATTAGAGGTGTTAATGAAGACATTTCCGCCTGAACCTTCACCTGCTACAGCACGTTCATTAACTGGAATTAAAGCTATACCATGCTCAAATATACAAAGAATATTACCAAACAATTCAATCATCTTCATAATTCCTCCGTAAGTTCTAGGATAGTCCCTATAGTGAGTCATTTGGAACACTCTAAATCCATTCTTAAATGCATCTCCTACTGATATATCTGAGTACATAATTCTGGTGTCAAATCTATTTTTTATATACGGAACATCAGGCAGTGTGAATGCCTGCTTCTCACTGGTTGTGCTGCTATAACCTCCATTAATAACCGAAGATTCGGGTATCTTAGTTGCTCCTGCTGGACTTAATTCTTGCAAAGGGTAAAATCCTCTCTTTAATCCAGTCAGCCCTTCTTCGGTAGGATAGCTTGGGTCTAAGGACCTAATGGACAGATTGTAAGAAGAACATACCTTAAACGTAATCCAGCTGCCTAACTGAATAGCATTTACATCACCTCTATTAATCTTTGCATTATTCTCAGTGTTCTCCGTATCATAATTATCTTTCCATGTATTCTCGTCTACGACTTCATCATTAGTAGGAGCTGACGGGTCCTGGAAGTTTCTATTCAGTCTATGAGTAAAGTTACATATATAGCAATCTCCTCTATAACATGGGACTGTGTAAGTATATAAATCACCTCCTGCCTTCTGCAATGACAGCAGGCTGTCTATATTAGCTAGACTTAGCCGACTACTAACAGAATAGTAAGGTGAATTATCCTCGTATCTAGTGTTAAAATATGTAGACATTTGTGCTTCAGAGTATCCTGGGATGTAGATGTTAATTATACTACCTATGGTTACTTGGTCTCCGATGATTCCTAGGTAGGGAGAGTAAGCTCCTCTAATTAAATTAGTAACTTCTTTCTCTTTATTCTTAGATTCTATATATCTAAATCTAAATCCCTCTTCAGCTTCCCCAGCCCTACCTCTAAAATTGTAGTCTTCTACTGCCGCAATTGGGACGTTGTCTCCCACTCCTATTATTTTAGCTCGAGAGAATTGCTCTTCTCTCCTACCATAATAATTATCAACGTAATAATGTCTATCATTGTAAATATCTCTACTTAGAGTGGTCATAGACGGTTGTATGTCCGCCTTTCTAACCACATACTCTGTACCTGTGAACAAATGATTAAAGTAAGATTGTCTAACATCATACTCTGGGCAGATAGCTACTTTGGCTGACCTATTTACTCTAGCCATATCTGAGATTGTATATAATCTAGGTAAATAAGACTCATTCAACTTTCTATCATTATCCAAGAAACGTTCTGCTATGTAAGAACCACCATAATTTATTAAAGGAACCTCGGCCTCTAGGTCTCTAGGCATAACATATGCCTGCGCTAATATAGTCGGGATTCTCTTTTGTCTTACTATGAACAACCCTTGTACAAGTGTATTAAGATATTCAGAAACTTCAGTAGGTATTGCTATTCCAATACCATAAACCTTTCTGGAATCTGAATCAGTATTTATTCTAAGTACTCCTTTGGCGTTCTCCAAATAGCTGGTTCCAGATACATCAAAAGTCGATTCGTCTATAGGTATGTAATTACGAACCTTCTCATTATTCTCATATTTCCATAGGTCACTTTGCAGGTAGGCAGATTGCAATTCCTCGAATTTTGGGATTCCGTTTTTACCTCGTATATTATACACTGGCGACAATGACCCGTCTTTCATTATATATACTACACCGAATCTGTAAATCTCCTCATTCCAATAGCCAACTTTATTATATATGTTTAACGTGTTATAATATTCATGGCTATAACTCTGGTCAGACAAATCAGAGTAATCGTAAGAAGTCTTACCTATGAATCTTTCTGAATCAGATTCTATTAAATATGGTAATAGTCTCAGGCTAATGTCAGATAAGTCCTTGTACATCATATCTGGTTTACACGAATTGCCTAAAAACAGCATATTCTGACACACAGTTTGTGATTTAGCTTTGTCTATTATAGAGTACTGTATATTTATATCACTAACTGGAATGTCTTTTGTTTCCTCACTTCCTGTTATGATGACATTACAACTATTGTTTCTAACCGGAAACTTTCTATCTATTTCATGAGCTGTAACTACTCTATTGGAATCGACGTCTGATGTGCTTCTAGTATAATAAACTTTTATATAATCATAACTGCTATCTATATCAGATACAGTTAGAGATATAGACTTACTAGCTAGCTGGTCCCTAAAACCTCCGTCAATAGAGAATGGGTCCCTATCTCCTCCAATGAAACAAGAAATTATTCCTGACTCTCCAACAAAGTCCGTTTCATTGCCGTCAGCATCCGCATATTTTATATATATTACATAATTACCAACTTTAAGGTTGCCAGAAGGCAATACAGAGTTAAATGTGATGGTTGGAATTGTGTTGACCCTTTTATACAAAGATGTATCTAAATCAAATTGTTCACTATCGTATAGATTGGTATCATTATTACCTATTCTATCTACTACCTCATAGGTGTTATTTTGTAACACAGAGAATCTACTATTAACTAGTCTAGGGATATTCCTGTTGTCATTAAATATTAAATTTACAGAACCGTCATACGACGATTGTGCATCTATCTCAAGCGGATTGTTAAGACTAAAGTTAAATCCATCTGTATCTAAATCCACAATACTTCCTGCTTCTACTAATTCTCCGTTTATAACAGTATCAGACGAAAGTCTGTAATTACGCAACGGATTGTATTCGTATACTATATTTCCGTATGGTCGTATTTGATTCAAATAGTATGACAGTGACAAAGCTGGAAATTCTAAATCTATAAGCTCAAACGGACTTGTAAAATCATTTAACTGTCTCATATTACGTAACGTTTATCCATTGTAAGTTGTTTGCAGATATAGAGTTAATAGCGCCTCCGAAAGAAATTACTGGAATGCCAACATAACAAAGCCTACTGCCATCACGTTCTGTATAGAAGTCTCTGGTCATTAAACCCATAGGATTTGACAGCAACGTAATTCTGCCTTCATGCTTACCTATTTTAAGATTTTGTAATAGGTCATAACCAGGCTGGCCAGCTATTCTAGGATTATATACGACTAAATCATTTCCATTCTTACCATAGTAATAAACTTGATTGTTTAGCAGTATGTCGCTAAATATAACCCCTTCATCTGTTATAGCTACTATGGGGAGTGCTGATTTATTCTCTATGGACTGTAATCTGTTATATGTATCCACCATATCCTGCACTAAATATGTTCTTTCTGAAGTTTCCTCTACAGAGAATGGTTGTAGTTTAAAGTCAACGAACTCGAACAGTGTGTCTGCATCTATAGTATCATTTATTGAATCAGCAATAGTCTGCAAATTCTCCTTAATAGTCGCTTCATTAAAGAATCCCGATTTAGTACTAAACACACTATCTTGGCTATCCTCCTTTACATTCTTAAGTATTAAAGTGGTTGTTTGTAATGTAGCACTATACTTATTATTGTAAGTGGAAGTAATAAGCTCAGGTCCAAATAGAGGTTTAGTAACAGATTCCCCAAATTGAAGTAATACATATTTAAACAAATCGTAGACTACCGAAGTATAATCCCTTGACGGAGCTACACCATTCCAATACATAGCTGACTGCACATAATCATAGGAAGCTCCGTTGTACCACCATAACATCTCTACTCTAGTCATGTCTATAACTCCTGGGGCTAGATTGTCATAGCCATTGTTTGAATCTTTCTTCACATGAGCATCTCCGCTTATCATTCCGGCATTACCTACTACTATACATAAAGGGCGTCTCCCATAATATCCGTCTATAACTTCAACTACCTTAGACCTAGTTTTATTATTCAAATACTGCCAGCCCTTATCAGAATTGTCTCCGACATTCCTATCCTTATCACCTATAGGACATTCCATGTTATATCTACTAGTTTTAGTAAATTTGGGCATATGTCTCCATACAGTTTTAGCTTTCTTTCTGACGTTGAAGGCTACACCTACCCTAGCTATAGGACTCTTATCATTATTCTCATCTAGAAAGTCATATCCAAATATCCTATTAAATTTATCTCCATTGTCTATAAATGACTGATATGGATTCTCAAATGTGTATGTATCTAACACAGTTCCTGATATAAGTCCTGACACTAGCTTTAAATTAACATCGGTTCTTCCTGTAGAATTGTCCATTACAGCTGTAAACTCTGGAGAACTAAAAGAATCCCAATCTATATTAACAGTAGGTGATAATTTACTATTCGCATGTATATATGCATCTAAGGAATTTATGTTTGCCATACTTCCCACGTATACTATATTAGGTATACTCACAGTAGCATCTTTTAAAGTATATGTGGTATTTATACTTTCTAAGTTTAGTGTGAATGGATAGTTGTCAATATCATTTATTGTAGTACTATCTTTTAACTCTATTATAGAAGAATATTTAGTATATTGATGAACTTCAATCTTCTGTTCTCCCCCAGATTCATTAAACAATGCAGAATATGGAGCAGTCTTAGTTTCTGATGTGTTCTGAATGCCATACGAAGTGCTAACTGATAAATCGACATTATTGTAGCTAGATATGGTATCTAAGTCTTGCCCGAAGTCTTGTACTCCAAAGTACAACTTATTATAAAGAGGTGTTGTTAATAACCACCTGTACTTGTTTAATACATTTCCTTTAACGGTTGTTATTACAACTCTAACTAAATATAAGTTACCATAGGCTAGTGTACTACCGAAAGCTAAAGTTTCAGTGAACACTCCGTTATAGCTTCTCTTCCTAGCCAAAGGATATTCTAGAATTACTTTCTCTGGGGAGGGGTTAAGAACATCATAGAACATGAATTTCACTTCTTGAATCTCGTCTCCAGTTCTGGGATATGCTTCCAAACCCCAAGTAATAGTGACATTGTCCTGTTCACAGAAGTATTTCCATGTGTTTATCTCTATCATTCCAGAACCTAGCAGGTCTAAATTAATAGACCCATTTACAGCTAATCCAGCTAATGCTCCAAACGTCATGTAGGGAGTAATGGTAAAGTTTATAATACTACTAGTATCGTTAACTACATAGCCTGCCGATTGTTCAGATATATAAAGGGAAGAGGATTCATTATAAACTGGTATGGAAGATTCTTCATTTATAATAAACGGAAGATAGAACTTATTTGAACTTCTTGTAGATGTAGTATTCAAGTCAAATTCAATACCTTTTATAAAGCTAGAGAAGTCTCCTTTTGAACCTTTAAAATCAGACTCTATACCATAATAGGACAAATATTTGCTTCTCATGGAGTCAGACATATCCGCAGGGTTGTCCTTATAATAACCATCTGGACAATTGTATTTATACGTAGTGTCGAATATAACCAAGGAGCTATCTTTTGGAACAGTTATTCCATCCACCTCTTCTGAGTCTTTATCAAGATTCTTAAGCCCGCTGACAGATACATCTAATGCTGATATAGTGTTAAGCTTAGTAATTATATACAACTCTCCTGATATCTTATTGTTATATGTATTAGCAGCATACCTCTCTCTAAAATTATCTACCAAGTCATCAGTTATTGTAGACTCTGGAATACATTGCATATAATACCCAGTGTTATATTTAACTTCAGGCAATGTAGTTGCATCAAACTCTATAACCTTATTATTCTGGTCTATTCTCTTCAATTGACTAGTAATATCTCTAAGGTTATTATTAGAATCAAACACAGCCACTGTTATACTCAATAGCTTATTCTTAGGGCTTGTTATTTTGCCCTCTGTAGTATTAAGACAGTTACTAACAAAAGTCTTTAGAGTTTCTAAGGTAATATCGGAAGTGATTATTATAGAGAATTTGTCTCCAGAACGAATGATTGTATTACCTGTATCTCCGAACAGTTTGAACTTATATATGTACTGACCCTGATTCAATTTAAATTTAGAGCTATCTATTATTGGGTCTTTAGCTTTGTTTATTTCACTACTACTAATATTACGCTCTGGAGACGGGAATGAGCCAATCTGACCCTTATTAGTAAGAGGATTATATGACGCAACATATATTATTCCTCCATATTCTTTAATTCCAACTGGAACATAGCCTGAAGGTAAATAGGCAGTTTCAACTCTACCATTACCCATATCATTCTGAAGCACAAATTCATTACCATTATAAGTAATCATAGTAGCATTCAGAGCACTTGTAAGTACATTGTTAGGAGTGGTTAATGGATTTAGGTCCATTATCATTCCATCTCCAAAGGTATTTGTTGCTTCTTGTTTCATTGTTATAAATATTCATAATTGTCGTTACTTACTAAGATGTCTTCAAACTTAGCATTTCTATCTCTTGTGAACGCTATCTCTGGATACTCACATTTAAGTACTTCTTTCTTATAGGAGAATCCTAAATCTACAAGCCCTTTGAATTTTATAATACAAGGACTGCCAGAGAATGATAGTTTACATTCGTCTAGAATCTTAAACACCTTCTTATTATTAAAGGTATAATATTTCCTCTTCCTGCCTTTCTTATTAAAAGATTCTAGTAGTTCTTCGTATTCTTCATTGGTTAAGGCTACATAGTAGTACCCGTCCCATTGAATCTTCTTTCTAGTATACATCACTCTCAACTTGTTCTGCATCTTTCTCCTGTAGTATCTAAAATGCTTAATAGGATTCTTAGTCAACTCCCCTATATATAACCAATACTTATATTTATGGCTATTAAGGATTGTATCTCCTCCTCTTTGGTTTAAGAAGTATATTTGTCTCCAGCCATATCTAACAATAATTTCTATGTCATGCTTACTAAGATATGGAAATTCCTTCATTATTTCGTCTGTATAATCAGTAAACTTCTTAGTAGTATTGCATTCCATTGTTAGTATTCTCTGTGATTACGTTCTTATTAACAGGGTCTAGATAGGCCATCTTCTCCCTTTGTATCTCTTGATTCTTGTAAGTTAATACCATTCTATATCCGCAGAAATCAGAAGCTAGAAAGTCTACATCTTTCCACTTACCAAATCGTCTAGCTTCGGTAAATTCATTACCAGAAACTCTCTTCATGTATAACCAGGCATTTCTTCCTAAAGTTGGAAGCTCAAATCTATTGTTTCTATGTATAATATCATCAATTACTAGCTTAACTGCGTATTTAAACACTTGCTTAGCAATTACTTCTTTATGTCTATTACCTATTAATTCCTCACATGTCTTACTGTCCAAGTCAAGTCTGCTGGTATCAAAACCAGCAAACATGTCATGGATGTTAAAGGCATATCCTAAAGCATAATTCATATCATTTTAAGGGCTTATATGACTTATTAAATATCTTTCTATTCCAACTAGTTTTAGCATCTAAGATTTCATTCATGTCATTTTGACTTAAATGAATTGAAACTCTAGCTGCGTCACATAGTTTCAACCACCTCTGTTCCAATAATTGTGCTTCCTGTAGCATATTCTGGTTGTGATTCTTCCAACCTTCTTTAAATCTCTTAGTGCAAGCACAGTAACATGCAATGGCATCTTTCTCTTTATAATTGATTTCAGGTAATCCGTCCTCATCTACCAGAATGCCCTTATAGAGAATGTTTACCTGTCCATAATTCTTCTCAAAGTACAAAGTATCCCCCACTCTTTCAAATTTGGCATACTTGCCACTTATATAGAGAGGGTCACTATAAAGCTTTCTTGATTCTATATAGTTTTCAGTAAACTGTGAAGAGTAATCTCCGTTTACTGTGTCATTCGTAACGTAATTCCACTCTTCAAAGCCATAAGTGACTGCTTCAATTATGTCACAGTTGCAAGGTAAATCCACTGTGTTGTCAGGGCATTGAATATCAGTAACATACCTGTATAATCTAGTTCTCCTGTTACCTATCTTATGCCAGGCAATCAGTCCAATTTCTTCGAACTCTTCAGGAGACAATTCTGTTCCATAGAGCAGATTCATTTGATAATAAGCTGAATTAAAATTCTCCATTATTTAGGTACTTGGTCATTAGGTAAAACAGGAGCTGCGAGCTGCCTATAATAACGAATCTTCTTTTCAGTTAGTCTCTTCTTAATTTCAGCATCAATGAATGTCATATTATTAATATCAACAGGGGCACAGCATCCGAACCAATCTAATTGTCTAGGGTCTTTTAATATTGCCACTACTGTTACTTTCTTTAATAATGGAGCATTAAATACAAAGCAATCGTACATATTGTTCTCGTTAGGAGTTGTATCAATCCACACGTATGGTTTATTCTTTCCTCTTACTCTATATTTATGATACTTCATTACGATAGGATTAGTATAATATATAAATGGATTACTCATATCAGTAGCTCCTATATATTCTATACCGTCTTCTCCGAACTCTGTAAGAAGTTGAGGAATTTCAAAATGAGCAGTTAATGTGTCACATGGACTAGCATTACATCTACACCTTTCAATATTCTTACAATCAACTTCTATACAAGGTATAGTCATCAGTAAGTCCTTCTTAGGAACTAATCCCTTAATAAAATATTCCTTAATAATTTGAAGTCTTTCATCAACGCAATCATCCTCTAACTGTTCTAATGACATTGTTGGAGTGGAGCTATAACCTCTAAGACCACTCATTATGTCATTATATATGGCTGACGATAATTTCTCGTAATATCCCATATGATTATAATAAATAAAGGCGAAGGCGTATGACGCCCCCGCCTTCAATTACTGTTTTAAGTTGTTACGCTTTTAGCTCAAATTTAGCATCCGCTTCTGTTTTAGTATAAACATCAGCAGCGTTAGCCTTGCCAGTCTTCAATTTAGCAATTTCAGCTGCATTAGCACTACTAGCTTCTAGAGCTTGTTGTGCAGTTTCACCTGGAGTAACTTCTTGACCGATAGTACCTATCTTAGCAAGAGCTGCTTCAAAATCAGCTGCCAAATCTTGTTTAACATAGAATACATGAGTCGTAAGTGACCTTGTAACTTCTCCTACAGCATCTCCGCCCATAATGCCTCTATTAACGCAATAGTTAATAATATACTCATTATACTTAGCTCCTGGAACAGGAAGCTCTTCTTCGTTAATACCAGCAAAGCGTCTAGCTTCCATGGTCGGAAGTCTTAGGTCTTTAAGAATCATCCAGTAAGTACCGAATCCTTCTTTAGATTTCACAATAGTGTTTTGTCCATCATAGTCTGGGTCGTCAGCTGGAAGTGCTGTTGCAATTGTTTCAAACTCTCCGCCAACTAAAGCAGTGTTCAAGTCTGGATTGAATTTCTGAATTTCAGCTTTAGTAAATAGTTGATATTCATCCATTCCTTCAATAACAAGGTTGTTACCATTTGCACTAGCTTTAATCCAGTGGTCTCCATAGATAGTCTGAATCTTCTCAATTACTCTAGCTGCTTCTTTAGCAACATCTGCTGCTGTAGCACTTGCATTCTTAATTGCAAATTCATACATCAAAGGTCTACCTTTGAATACGAAGTCATTTGAGTAATAGGAGTTCTGGCTTCCAGATAGTCTGATGTAAAGAGCAACTCTATAATTACCTACACCTTGATTGCTCATAGTGAAAGTAACTTTACCAAGTACTGGGTCTGATGCTTCTTTCTTATAGATTGCTACTACGTTTGGTTTGAGGAATTTGTTAACTCTTTTAAATTCGAAGCTACCTACAACTCCACTACCAGTGTCTTCAGCCTGTGCTGACCATTTTGGTTTGCCACTAGAATCTAAATTAGAATTTACGATTAATGTGTTTGTCCACTTAAACATAATTTAAATAATTATTTGGTTTGTGTCTGTTGCTGAGCTGGATTTGCAACTGACGTTGATATTGGAATATGTGTTTGTAATCTAGGATTACCTTCGTTCTCCAAGATTATATGTACCAGCTCATTAATAATCTCGTGACACACGTAATCAGGAAATTCCATAATTTGGGATGTGTCTTCTGTCATATCCATCTGTTCTTGTGTCAATCGTATAGTTTGTGGAGCTTTCAGGTAGTCCACATATACTTTCTTTAACTCAAATAGAGTATGGTCCTTCCCGTACCGTATCTCCATTCTAACAGTAGAAGGATTACCGAAACGAATCTGTCCTTCTCTTTCTACTGTGGTAACAGCATTACTACCAATAGAAATTGTTCTTGGCAATCCACCAGTTACTTCTGTAGCATTAGTATCAGCATCTGTCTTAGCAGAACTAATATCGGTACCATGTGGATTATTAACAGCATCATACGGGTTAGTAGGATTGCTAGTATTTATGTCAACATTGTGTATGTAAAAATAAGGACGTTTATAGCTAGGTCTCATATAGATATTCTGAATGATTTGAGACCATGCATCAGATGTTAAACGGCTAGCTCCGACTTGAACTCTGGAGCCAGCGTTATAACATTTGAAAGTCTTCTTTAGTTCAAAATCACATACACAATTAAGTAAATGTAAGTAATCACTAGGTAATTCCACTTCATACGTCGCACCATATAGTGAATCAAGACCTTCTGTGTCTCCATAAGCGGACGTAGCAAGTGTTACAGGAAGGGCTATTGTAGCTTTTAGAACCCTAATGTCATCAGTAGTCTGTTGGTTAATATCATATATATTATATCTCTTATTAATATATTGATATATAGCCTTATTAAAGAAGTAGTTAAAATCCTCTAATAATAGAGTCATAGACTGTACTTTATTTACTTCAGTAGCGGTTCCTTCATAAACCTGTCTAGCAGTCATTATTTAATATATTTACCAGTTGAAGATGACACCTTGGTCTCTTCATCTTTTATTTTGTTAGTAAAATCAGGCTCTGGTTGTTCATACAGTTCCGGATATGTGTCCCTCTTAATTAGTTCAAGAGTTCTTCTATTCTGTGGACTCTTCATCCAAGTAATAACTGCATCATCACTTGCGCCCAATGGAATTTGATTCTCACTATATAGATATACTTTATTCTTAACGTATATTACACGTTTGTCTTTAGCATCAATAAACAGAAGTCTAAGTGCAATGTCATCACCAGTATATAGATTAATAATCTTCTCTGGGTCCTTAGACGCAATGTTCATCAAGAAGTCTTCTACGTCGGCATCAGGAGCATTACGCATGTTACGTCCAAGCAATTTAGCCATTTTAAGTCTACCAGCAGCACCTTGTGGGTCTTTAATGATATACTCTTCAGCATCATGGATAAGACGTCTCTTATTAACACGCTTATTAGTCTCATAACCAGGTCTTTCAACGTAAAGTTCAGCTCCTCCGTATCTTTTAGAGTCACCGTCAATCACTAAATTGCCATTCTTGTCACGTTGGTCACGAGACATAGCAATCATAGGACAGTGTTGAATAGAATACCATTCAGCTGCTTGCCAAGGGTCATTAAGGTCAAATGTTTTACCGTCTTCAATAATAAATACACGGTTCTCTGCAATCAAGCATTTACCTTTATCTTCTTCTCCTCTTAATAGCATATCACCTTTACTATCTACTGGTCTTACACAGTCAGGATATCTACCTGTCTGTGGGTCTCTAACTGGATTAAGGAAGTACTTTTGTCCTACTTTACCGAATACACTTCTTAAGACAATTATGTTGTCTGTTTCATTAGCCATATTATTTCAATCATTTACTTAATATAAATTACTATCTTGTAAAATAATGTGAGGAAGGTCTATGCCTTCCCCACAATATCTACTTATTTAATTACACTTCTTTCATAATAAAGCTTCTGTATGGTGAGAATACACCAACACCAGAATAACCCCAGTTGATTAACTTAGAAGCTGCTACAGGGCTAGAAACTACACCTGAGCTTAGACCATCAAGTCCACCAACACCTGGATATTTATTAGAGATGAAGTCACCACCTTTAAGAGTGAACATTTGAATAGCTGGTTCTCCACTTACTTTGTCAGCAGTCAAGTCTAACATTAGCATGAAGCCCTTGTCGCTACCCCATTCACGAGAGAATGTACGGTCAACCTTGAATGAAATTGTGTTACCACCGATTTCATAAGATTGGAATGTAGCACCAACGTCAACATAGCCGTTAGCTTTCTTAGACCACAGATAAGTTCCGCAAGTTTTGAATCTTGCAAGCCATTCTGATAGACAAGTTTGTACATCTTGCCATGCTTTCTCATTACAAATAAGTACATATTTGTTACCAGTTGGATTCTCACTCTTCTCATTCATCATAGCGATAGCAGTGGTGAATGCTTCAACAGTAAGCTTATTATATGCATATTTAGATGCAAATCTTTCTACTTGTGGGATGATACCATCACCAATGTAGATAGGACGACCAGTGTCAGGGTCGAACAGTGTCGGTTTACCATTCTTGTCAACGTTAGTTTTGTTGAACAGCAAACCGTTGTTTCTTACATATAGGAAGTTCTTCAGCAAGTTAGATTGAGTCTTATCCATGCGGTACATAGTTTCAGACATCTGACCATTACCTTTACCTTCACCTATTTTAATAAGAACGTCTTCTTGTGCAGCATACAGAGCTGTATAACTGTCATCACATCTGTGAGTAGTAATATAACCTCTGTGTCTTTCAATGTTAGATTGATATTTAACATATCCCTCTTCGTGTGCTTCTGGCATAGCGTTAGATTGGAAACGAGTAGTGTCACCAATTTGGCATCCGCTAAGGTCAAGAACACTAGAGTAGTCGTTGTCAATAAGTCTAACAGTTACTTCCCAGTAATTATCAGCTTTACGAACTGGTCTCTGGGTTACAAAGCATTGCTGCATTGTTTTGTCAATCTTGAAGATGTCGTACTTCTGGTAATAGTTCTCTTTGAAAGCCATTACGATTTCAGTTCCGTTCTCTCCAGTTTCAGTTGGTACATCTGCAAACTCAACTCTCTTAATGTAGTTGGTTTCAACTTCCCATTCAAAGTACATTGAGTCAATGCTTCTGTACTTGTTATTTGATTTAGAATCCATGTAGAAGATGTTTCTCAAAGATTCTGTTAGGTAAGAAGCAGTCAATTCTGGGTAGAGTCTTGATACTACACCAAGTCTAGTTGGTTTAGTTCCTAGAAACTTATAGAAGTCTTCATAAGTTCTAGTGTCGCCCATAGTGGCGCGATTAGTTACGAAATTTGCTACTATCATAATAATTTATTTGGATTTTAATCTAAATCGTAAATAGATGTTGTTTTAGGTTTACGACCAGTTTGCTGCTCTGGTCTTTTAACTACAGTCTTAGCAGGATTAGAGGCTCTGCCAGCCTTAGCATCCTCATAACCTTTCTTATAATTGGCTTTGGATTGCTCTGTAATCTGATGTTTATAATATTCGGAGATTTGACGTATAGCTTCTTGTCCTTTAAGAGCAAACCACGACATCTGCACTAGCATTTGTGGGTCATTAATGGCTTTGGCTAAGTATCTTACTCCAGCAGCATCTGAATCTAAGATAAAGGAAGCAATTTCATTCATATCGTCCTCTGATAGCGTTAATGATGACTCTCCCAAATCTATAGTTTCGTTATCTTGAATAGCTTGTAAAATTTCGTCTTCGTAAGCTTCATACATTTCTTTCAGTTGAGCTTCTGCTTCTGCTTGAGCTTGCTGCATAGCTGCTTCTTCGCGTTGCTGATAGCTAGCTCTCATTCCGCTCATCTTCTTATTAAAGAGAGCTTCGTTTTGCTTCTCAAGATTTAACTGTTCTAAAGCTTCGTCATCAGTAAGTTCTGGGACATTTGCCTTTAAATCTGCAATAAATAGTTCATCATCTGTCATGCCATCTACTTGATATTCTGGTTCATCTTCTAGGTGGTCTAGGTAATCCTGAATAGCTTGACGTCTATGAGATTCCAGGTAGTCATCTACACTTAAATTATTTCTTCTAAGCTCGTTAATAAGGTCAATCTCTTCTGGCTCTAAACCATAATTATAATTTGTATCATCATAGTTTAAAAGCTCTAATTGCTCTTCCCTAGATAGTTCAGAGAATGGAATTTCTTCTACTTCTCCGTTATCATTTTGGAACTTAATAGCCTCTGGATTGATTCCTTTAGCTTTGAGCATAGTTGTGATTAAATCATCCTCTGTAGGTTCTGTATCTCCGTCACCTTCTTTAGGTGGTTCTTGATTGTCCAATGGTTCATCCAAATCTACTGGAGTATCATTGTCAATCCAACGTTTAATGTCATCATCAGGGTCTCCTGTTTGCACTACACCGTCTTCACCTAGCAGGTCTTCATCATCAAAACCTAATTCTTCTAATTTCATGTCCATATTATTCCCTTTTAAAGTTATTTGCAAATTTAGTGATAAATTTCCATACCTTAAAATTAAAGACTAATTATTCTTAATTTAACGTAAATTAGTAATCTATCACTAAATATTGCTACCTCCATTAAGCCAATTTCATAATAAACACTAATGAGTAATATGTAATAGGAGTTTCAGTTGAGCTACCAGAGCTTGCAGGTACAAATTCCCCTGTTTCACCAGCAGTTTCACTAGCTTTAATGAAGTTGCCAGTCAAGTTGGGAGTACCTTCAGTACCATCGCATATAGCCCAGCCCGCAGGTATTCCAGATGTCCCGTTATACATTACTATTGTGCCCGCAGGTATTCCAGATGTTGCAACTGCTATATCAGGAATACAAATGACAGAGACTGTGTTATTGTTGTAATATACATCTTTTACCTTTTCATTATCATAAAGTAGAGCGTATACAGTAGTATCAAAGTCAACATCGTTTATATCTGAATGAAATGTAGTCCTTGAGAACGACTCATTAAATGTTACGTTAGTAAGACTCCTAATAGTTACTTCGTCTATAGTGGAATCTTCTTTAAATGTTACATTCTCTAATGTTCCGGACACATTCAATTTATTAGCAGTCCCGGAGAAGTTAAAGTTGCTATTAATAGTTCCAAAGTTATTATCAGAAAGAGTTCCTTGTAATGTAACAATAGTACCATTGTCACGTACAGTTACAGTTTCAGATTTAATCTCATAATTATTAACAGTTAGTACATTATTCTTACATGTATCAGTTAAACTTAAATCCTCTTCTCCGTTTCTAAATGTATAAATCCACTTATCTACACCGTCTTCGGTGATTTTAAATCTTAGATGTTTAAAGTCATAGTTACAGGAATTGCCCTTCTCATCTGTTAATCTAGTGATTCTTCCTTTGGCTGCCAATTCTACAGTTTCTATAAAATTACCGCTCTCGTCATATCTATTAACAGACAATGTTTCGTTATAAGAAGGGTCATACTCCACTTTCCACTCTCTATTATCATCAAAGGTCCCAGTACTGGCCAATTTAGAGGTTGTTATTGCAGACACTATTAAAGGATGTGTATTCTTATGGACAGCTATAACTGGTATGGTTGCATCTTCATCTTGCCACAAGGGGTCTCCATTCTCATCCACGGCCTGCTCATCTTCATCTATTACATCCTCTTCAGTAGTCAGTTCCCACTCATTTTGGAAATCTGTTATTCTATACCTAGTAGCTGTAGACAAACTTGTAGAATCTATTAAGGTAACAAGTTCCTCATAAGTGATGTCAACTATATCAGAAGATTCTCGGACCATTAATTGGTCTACTGACAATATAGATTTGCCATCTAACATATATAATTTAAATCCAGTAGAATCCGACGCACTAGATGATTCTATAGAATCACAGAACAAGCTCTTGCTTAGAGATAATCCATCTAATCCTAATTCCGCAGTAGAGGTAGTTCCAACCGTTGTAATTATTGGAGAGGAAGAATCTACACTATAATTATCAAAATCTTTATAAATTGATAAGGTATCACTTCCTGCGTTAAATATTAGAGCATTACCGTTACCTTGTCCACTTATGACTAAAGCTCCTATAGAGTTGTCCTCTTTACTTATAATTAACTGCTTCTTGTATGGACTCTCCAATTCACTCGGATACAAAGTAAATACGCCATCTTCCACTATATACCATCTATTAGCATCTTCTAGGAAAACTATTCCGTTTGTAACACCATATTCAGTTGCTTCATCTTTAGACGAATATCTAATCCCTAGGTTCTTAGATGCCTGACCTTTCTGTTCATCAGCAGTATCTTGCTTAGATGCAAATGATACGTAGGTGCCGTCAACATCCCCTAGTATATTAATTTTATTACCATTAACAACTAAATATATAGAACCGTTTTCTTTAACATAGTACAGACCGTCTTTAGAACCTATATCGTTATAGGAATCGACAGAGCCTATAAAACTAACATCAACATTAAGTTTACCGTCCTTTATAATGTCAATGAACTTCTTGCCCCATTGTACCTTAACCTGTCCTCTAGTTTTAATAATAAAGTCAGAATCAGAGTTACCTACTGTACTATAAGTTCTTCCAAATAATTTATCAAAGTTGCTCATTACTCAATAGTTATTTCTATATTCTTGTCCTTATTAAGTTCAGTCATAAGTCTATTAAATGCAGCAGTACTATTAATAACTTGCCCTTTAACCTTATTCTCTCCAACTAAAAGACATCCCAATGTATCTTCTGGTTTGTTACCAACGTGAATAAGAACTCCGCTGTAACCTTTAACATCTAATAATCTAGGTAATTTACCACTATATGGCTTAGCCCAAGTCCTATCCTTAAACTTAGGACTGACTGTATTCATATCAACCTTATATGTGCCGGTAGGTATAGCGGTTTTACCATACACCTTAATCTTCTCAATTTCCTCTGTAGGCATAGTATCTTTCAGCCCTCTGTCTGTATCCTCAAGAGTGTCACAGAAATACTTACCGTTTAGGTACAGCTTCCCTATAGTATAAGACACACCTTTATAAGTTCTCTCTAATCGTAAATTAATCATGGCTCGAATTTGGATTAATTGTTCTGTTTAAATGTCTTAAATATTTCTACTAATTGATTAACGTCGTCCTCTCCAAACCTTACTGGCTTGTTAAGAATGTTAACTACAAACCCATCAGCAGACTTCTCTTTCATCTCTGCTTTAACTGCATTGGCAAGCAACTCTAGATTAATATTGCCGTGCACATCTGTGAATATGTCTAAATACTTACCATATTTATCTTCCATATTCTTAACTACGTATGTGATAACAGCTTGACTTGCCACGCTATTAAAATGAAATAGGTTACTCGCCAAGTCTTTAGCATACTTATTAATAGCTTGAAATACAATTTCTTTATCGCTCATTACTTACTTTTACTTAACATAACTTCGTCTAATCTCTTCTTAATCTCTGGGTCCTGTTCCACAAGTTCTAATAATGTGTTAACCTTATCTTCTTTAGCTTTTAATTGAGCATGAATGTGCTCTTTACTCTTTCTAATAGTAGCTAATAGATTATCAGCTGCTACTTTACCATCTGCTGATGACACGAACTCTTGACTAAACTTAGTGCCTAAGAATGACATAAAGCCAGCTTCATAGGTTTGCTTAGCCATTTGATATTCTGGCATCTGTGCTAGAACCTTCTGCTCATCTAAAGACAGAGACCCAACCTCTCTGTTTATTTCATCTAGAATAGGTTGGGTCTTCTGCTGTGCTTGTTGCATCGCTTGTAATTGTTGCATGTAATGGTTCTGTAAATCCGTGTAGTTACTACCGAATGGTTGTCCAAACATGTTATTTAGATTTAGCTACTGACGCAATTGCGGCTGTTGGTGCAGGAGCAGGTGTTACTCTAACATCAAATACTGAATATGCACAATGTCCCTTAACAGGAAGAGAAGTAGGCAATTCATCAAGTACTTGTTGACTAACAATACTAACTCCGTTAGGTATAATCACATCTATAACTTTAGTTACTGTTGGTGCCAAAGTGGTAATAGTTTCACTAGTTGCAGCAGTCTCCATAATCGTAGATGTAGACACAGGAGCAATTGATGCATTTGCCCCACACGGTAACGATACATTAAACTCCATTACTTGAGCACTTTCTCCAGTTGGTGTAATTTTAACTTTCATACGATAATTAAATTTGAATTAAATAATAAAAGGGAGACCACTTAGATTGTAGCCTCCCTTTTATGGGTTATCTTAAGTTATTGGGCTGTACAAGAAGGACATCCGCCTGTAACTGTGTTAATAGCTGTATTTACAGCGTTGAAGTTACTAGCAGCAGTTCCAGCATACATGCCAGTTCCGTAACTTGTGAATGGGCTACAGTATAGTGGAGCTATACTTGGAACAGGTGCACACAGGTCACTGTAAGCATATTTCAACTGTCCATCAATCTTGTGGTCAAGTTGACGCTGTAATCCATTAGCAGTCATTAACAGATTAGTTTCAGACTTGCAGCAGCAAGCATCAGTGTATCTTTCAGCATTAACTTTGTTAAGCTCGAACATTAGAGGTAGAGCAGCAGCTTCTTTCTTCTCTAAATCAGAGATTCTAGTACTTAGTCTAGCGAACAAATCAGCTTTCTCCTGAACATCTTGTTCTCTCCTCTTGTAAAGCTCATCACATAATCTTAAATTCTGTGCATTATCACGAGATACGATATCTACGTACATTGCACTCTTCTCTTGAAGGTCTTCTACTCTACCTTTCCAGATTTGGTTAGTTAAAACTTGAGACTCGTTACCGATTCTCTCGTTAGTAGCCAAAGCACGGCTGTTAACGTAAGTGTACAGGTCAATGTCGTCTTGCATTGATTGTACTCTGTTCGCCCATGATAGGTTATCAGCTTGCTGTCCTTGAGCCATAGCTAAGGTTTTAGCATTTTCAGCTGCCTACATAGCGCAACAGTTGTTGTTACCTCCAAAGAGGTTTCCAAGGATTCCGCCACCGTTACCACAACCACATCCTCCGTTGTTTCCAGCGAAAGCTGCTAATGCAGTACCGATAATACCAAGTGTAAGTCCAGCGTTTGTTCTTCCTTTAGTACCGAACTTTGACTTAGCTTCGTCCATTGTTAGAAATTCTGCCATAATTAAATAAATTTACGATAAATAATACAATATCTGTTGAGGGCATAATATATGAATATACTATACTTCCAAATTCGATGTTGCAAAGTTACGTTAAATTCTGGACATTACCAAATTATTTAACACTCGTTAACAATTAATTTATTGCATAGGTGGTTTTAGTAATCAGGTACAAACAAAGAAAGGCCGCCTATTTGGCGACCTTCTTAATGAAAACGTTATGAGATTATAATAATTATTCTGCAAGTAATCTTCCAACTAGAGCTTCAAGTCTTGCAACTTTGTCCTCTAGATATTTAATTTTAACCATAGCAAGTTCGTTATAGTTAACTGATTTGAATCCTTCATCATCAGTGTTCACCATTTCTGGATATACTTTCTCAAGCTCTTGAGCAATAACTCCATAACCATGATGTTCTTTGTCAGTTCTGTCAAATTCAACTAGTTTAACTTTGTCGGCATCACTTGCATCAATTTCTTTGACGTTAGCTTTAACTCTCGCATCAGAGGTATCGAAGAATCCTCCAGCAGCACTTATTGAATTACTTGACTCGACTGAATTGGAAAATACTACTTCGCCGTTAAATCCTATAGCCCCGTCCACCTCAATAGTAGAATTACTATCGATAAACCTTATACTATTGCTACTATTATACATTTCAATGTTACCTGTACTTCCATCTGCTGTTATGTAGCAATTATCCTTAGATTTATCACAAATAGCTACATATGACTTGGAATCTTTCTGTCCGACTTCTAGTCCTGATATTCTGTTAGTATTAGAAGTACCAGTTCCTATGCTAACCAGCCTAGTCATACCATTATTTACTGTAGAGTTAGCATTGTACTTACCTAAGCTGGTCATACCAGAGTTACCGTAAAGGGTGTTATATGCACCATAGGCTTCCACTATAATATTAGAGTTACAAACTACCCTAGAAGTTCCACTTGTTATTCTATTTTGATTGATATAGGCGGTGCTCCAATTATTTGCCTCGCCTATATCAGCGGTTAATATTACTACAGCGGACGGTCCTGCGCCCAACAAGAACGAATACTGTGGTGCATTGTCAGACACAATAACTGCGCTTCCTACCATATCAGACCCACTTCCTCTAGTCTTAGTAACAATAATATACCCCTGACTTAACTTAGTACTAATATTTAAAACCTCAGTTACTTCACCTGAAGTCATTGACGTTCTAGAGTTGCCAATTATATCCTCGAAGTTTAGGGTAGTTTCATATATTTTAACATCTCCACCACTGGCAGACAATACTCCATTACTAATACTTAATCCACTACCAACCTTTACTCCACCTAGAGTAGATGCTGAAGCTGTTGGAAGAGAATAATTGTTAGCCCCGCTAGCAATGCCATTTAATTTAGATTTATCAGATGCTGACATAAGTCCGGCTGACGATGTGGACGCATTACTATAAATTGGGATATTAACAGTTTTAGCAGCACTACCATTCCAAGTACCAGTTGTAGCTCCAGTAAATGTCAAAGAATTAGGAGTGGGAAGGCTAGTAGGTTTGTTACTTAAATCATTGTAACTACCTGAAGTAGCTACAGTAGCAAAGCTAGGTATGCCTGTAATAGTACTCCATGCTACAGATGCTGCTGACCCATAGAATTGCCCATGAGTCCAAATTTCTTTAGAATCTTTAATATAAACTATAGATTGATAGTTAATGTCAGGAGCTCCAGTCTGAACAGTTCCAGTACCTCCTACCTGATATTGAGTATTAGAAGCATTGGCTGATAACTTCTGTGAGTTAAAAGTAGTTTTCTTATTAAAGTGAATTAATTTCTTATTAATTGCCATATCACTTAAATTTTAATCATTATAAAATAAAGGAGGGATGCTACTCCCTCCTTCTTGTACATATATTATAGTTCAACCCAATCCCATGCAGCTTCTAGTTTACCAATAGCGGCATTAAGTGAATCACCAGCAGCAATTGCACCTGTATCTGACGGTTTGGCATAACCAGTCATTGCAGTTACCTTATTAGAAGCCAGATTGGCTAGAGTAGTAGCTAGTGTAACGTTAGCAGAACCATTTAAAGAAACACTTCCAGTTACACCACCACTAACTGTGATAGTACGAGCAGTAGCCCACTTAGCAGCAGTATCAGCCGCACCAGCAGTAGCAGGTTTACCAATACTAACTGTTTGTTTAGAACCTCCAGAAGGAGTTACGTCGAATGAGCCGTTTCCTCCAACGAACGTATAAGTAGTATTAGTATTAGCTCCTGGAATACCCAAAGCTGTAATATCAGCCTTAGTAACAGCGGTTACTGAAGCAACGTGGCTAGTAGAATCTGTGCTGAATTTATAGAATCCAGAAGTTTTACTAGGAGCACCTCCAGCAGGGTGAGTATAAACTGTGTCCTTCTCTGCTTGCCATGCAGGACCACTAGCAGTGGCTTTCAGTACGTATCCAGCAGTACCATTAGCTAGAGCTTTAACAGTAGACCCACCGTTACCTAAAATTACTGCGTTAGCAGTTAGGGATTTGCCAGTAACAGCACCGTCTAAGTTTCTCTGAATAACTGACCAGTCACCATTTGCAGCAGTCGTTCCAGATTTAACACAGATAATCATGTCACCTGCTTCACAGCCTTCGCCCGCAAAGTTACCAGCAGCCTTAACTACGTAAGTATCTCCAACTGTGTGATTAGCTGGAAGTTCAGTTACATCACCGTCTGTGCCAATAGTTCCTTTGAATCTAAGTGCTTGAGCAGCAGAAATCTTACTTCCAATCTCGTTAATTACAAATGCAGTAGTTGCAATTTGAGTAGTATTAGTTCCACCAGCAGCAGTAGGAGCTGTAGGAGTTCCAGTAAACGCTGGGCTTGTAAACATTGTAGCCTTAGATTCATTTGTTACGTTACCTAAGCCTACATCAACTTTAGTAACAGTAACATTAGCACTAAGTGCATGTCCGTTTACAGTTCTAGTATTTGGAACAGCATTATCAGCCTTAGTACCTTGAGCAGCAGTTGCATATGCAGATGATGCTGTATATGCAGCAGAACCTAATCCTTTAACAGCAACATCAGTTCCGTCAATTGCAATAGTACCATTAGCAGAACCAGAAGCAGCCGTGGTTGCAGCACCATTAATTGTTACTTTACCAGTAGCATCAGCTGTAACTGTTACTTTACCAGTACCAGTAATTTGATGTGAGCTTCTTACTGCACCATTCTCAATTAAGTTCAAGAATGTAGTAGCATTAGTAGTTGCTGCATTAGCTGTAGCTGTAGCAGAAGCGCCAACAACATTCTTAGCTTGCCAGTTAGTAAATGAAGGAGCAGCTGGCATAGTCATTGTAGTGGTTCCTTTAGCTGTAACGTGTCCTTGTGCATCATAAGTAATGCTAGGAATAGTAAACGTTCCACCAAATGCTAATGTCTTACTATTATCACCTTTAGCTGTGCCAGCAGTTACTGAATTAGAGTGATTAATTGTAGTACCTTCAATAGAGATACCAGAACCTTGTGTGTATTTAGTATCTGTAGCGCTAATTGTTACTCCATCTGTTCCGACAGTGATATTTACATTAGAGCCTTTGTTGAATTTAAGAGTTCCGTCATGAGAAGGAGACTCTGCAACATTAGTACCGTCAGAAACTTTAGAGAAGGCCTTGGCAGCCTGTAAAGCTGCCACAGCACTCTCCAATGAAGTAATCTTGCCTTTGTAAGAATCGGGAATAGCGTAGAACGTTCCATGAGTATAAATCTCCTGTGAATCTTTAATGAAAACAATACTATTGGTGTATTGTTCTTGTAGTTCACTGGTAAATGTGGACTTCTTCGCTACGTGTACAAACATTTTCTCCATTTTAATATATTATGTGTTTTATTCAGTTACTTCGTGCCAAGCCATAGCTGCCTCGATAGCTGTATTAATTGTCGAAACTACAGTAGTGGTGATTCCAACAAGTTTAGCCTCGTTAGCAGCAACTCTAACTTCTAGAGCATCAATATCTGAAGCGTTAGTGTCAATAAGTGCAAGTTTAGTTTCTGGAATCAGAGTACTACCTTCTACCTTATCAACTTTATTAGCTACTAAATTACTAACATCACTAACTTTAGTATCTGCATAATCTTTAGCCTGTTTCAGAGTATTAGCTAGAGAACCTTCAGCACTACCATTAATCTTAGCAATAGCTTGAGTATTAGTAGTAATTTTACCGTCTAATGCAGTATCAGCTGTTTCTCTTAAAGTCTTCTCTGCATCAACAGCAGCTGCAATTGCAGCATCTGCTTGAGTCTTATTGTAGTATGCAGACAGGTCAATAGCTCCACCCAGAGCATCCCATGCTGTACCAGTCCATGCCCAGTTAGTACCAGCTGGATGATTGTCATGAGCTTCCTCTACATTCCATACATCACCTGCTGCTGCATCACTAGGAAGTTCTGCATAAGTAGCTTTGGAGCCTTTGTATGAATATACAGAAGAAATTTTGCCCTCAAGGGTAGTAACTCTCTGTCCTAATACTTTACCTTGATTAGCTGACAATGCAGCAGTGGTAGAAGAAGAATTTAAGTTGTTAATAATCTCTACTGTCTGTGCAGCAGCAACGTCCATTTGTTTCCATCCGGAGTAATCTGCTTCCAGAATTTTATCTTTATCAACTAGCATATAAATTGCCTTATCAGCAGCAACGGCTACTAGCAATCCATTATATACGTAGATAGTATCGCCATCATACGGCCAAGTCTCTTTATTAATAAGTTCAGACTTATTATCTACTAAGATTCTTGGGTCTAAAGCACCTTGAAGTTTAACCTCAAAGTTGGCTGCAAATTGGAATGTACCTTTATTTCTTGCCATATGTCAAATTAGAATTTAGCGATTAAAGTTACTGAACCTCTAGTAGAACCATTGTAAGTGTAAACTGAATAAGTTACAGGTGTGGTTCCAATAGTAATCTCTTCTTCTGTCTTAGTCCAGTCACTAAGTCCTATAACTTCCATATTACCTGATACTGTGTTCAACATTTGAAGTTGAGTGACAGCTCTTGGCAGCTTGAATACCTGTGGAAGAGTACCAGAAGGTTGTAATTCAAATCTAGGAGTAGTCATAGCTCCAGTAGAAGCATTCCAAGCAATAAGAGCTTGTTTAACCACAGGCGTACCAGAAGAAGCTGTCCTTGTAGATGCATACCAAGGATATGTACCATTAAGTGTGATAGCTGAAGAGTTAACCGAACCAGCTGCAAGTGGAGTGCTATAATTGTTTCCTTTGTTATCTTTAGGTTGAGGTCCTTGCAAATAAGCTGCCTTATAAGTATAAGTAGTATTACCAAGTGTTACAGTAGTAGGCAGAGTTGTGTTAGATTCTTGTCCATTTACGAAGATAAATGAATTATCTGCATCTAAGTTACCAGACCTGTCTGCTTGTTTTGTTCCATTTAAGGTAATAGCTCCCTTATTAAGACTAGTGTTGAAGTTAGCAGCAGTAGGTGCAGTAGCTCCAACTTCTTGAGGAGTTGAATAACTCTTAAATGAGATGCTTGCAGTAGGAGCAGTAAATGTAGGATTAATAGTAGGGAACAGCAGTTCATCCCACATATAATCATATGTCTGTCCTTCCAGAGCACTTACCTTAGTTCCTTTAGCGATACCACCGACAGCATTAGGCATAGCTAAATCTTTGTCTTCAATAGCTGATGTATACTTACCGCTACCTACTTCAATCTCTGTTGTAGTGGTATCAGAGTAAGTAATGACCAGTTTGCTTTTATCAGAAGACAAGGCTACATTAGTAACGACTTTACCAGCAGCTAGAGCTCCTGTGTAAGCCTTACCATTCATAAGGATTTCATTGGTGTCTGTAGCAAAGTAAATCCCATCCTTGTGAGTAGTTTCAGCTACGTAATTGGCTTTTAACCCTCTGTAAAATTTTAATTGTGCCATAAAATTTAATGATGTTATTTAATAAATATGTTAATAGGGAGCACAGTATTATCACTGAATCTTACCTCCCCACCAGTTATTTCACCACTGGCATTCTTATACAAATCTACTCCAGTTGGAGTTATAGTTCCATATGTTTCCCAAGTTTCTCCATTCCAAGCATAGTTAGCACCGTCATTAATAACGTTGTAAATATCACCTACTTCTGGAGCAGAAGGTAAATACATACGAGTAGCTACAGACCCCTTATATCTAATAGCTGTAGAATCAGAAGATATAAGTATATCTCCATTACCGAGTACTGACTTACCATTAATCTTCTTAATGTTAACTCCACTAACAAGCTTATCTTGTTTAGTAGATAGTAAGTACTCCATAGTATCTTTCAATGTATTAATTGATTGTTGTATATGTGTTAAGTCAATAGATACATCTTCGGAACCGTCGTAACTAACTTCTCCTTCAGAATGCGTAACTGTTAAAGTTCCTACTGGATAACTCTCTGGTAAATCAGCGAGTCTGGTAGCTTTAGCAGTAGTTACTTCATTCCAAGTATAAGAAGTCAAGTCTGACATTAATGCAAGTGAGTCAGCGTCTTCCCCTACTACAACGGCTGGTCTTGTATTAGTGTATATCTCCAGATAAGAATTAACACTACCAAGTTTAAACCCTCCGTAATTGTCAGATGATATTAAATTCTGAACACCGTCTCTACGATTAACCACAATTCCTTGACCTTCCTCTAATACTATATTACCATCAACCAAACTAACTTTATTGTCTAAGTCACTTTCAATATTAGATATAAGAGCATCAGTTTCTGATTTAGTATAATATAAGTCAGGGTCTAAACCTCCACCACCTTCAGAGGCATATTTAACTCCATTAAGGTAAATAGACTTAATATCCTTTATGAAGTAAATGGTATTAGGTTCCAAAGTCTGTAGTAAATACTCATCGTAAGTATCTACGGCTTTAATTCTTACTGGATATTCTGTACCTTCCCAACTAAATTTACAAACAACTCCTTTATCACCCTTAGTAATAACTATATTAGAATCAGCGTCAGTATCAACTACTAAATCTGCCCTAACTCCAAAGTCTGAAGTTAATAAATCTACAGACCTATTAGTAATTGGATTATTAATTTTTAATTCTGATGCAATATTACCATTCTTAGTCTGGGTAATAATAGTATTAGTTATTTGTCCTTTAACTACAAAGTCTTCCAGAGACACTTCAAATCTATCTCCATTAGAAGCAGTAAGTATCAGCCATTCCTCATTCAGTGCATTACCGAATCCGTTATCTATATCCTCTTGTGTTATAAGATGTCTTTCAAACGAAACTATCTTAGTATCTTTATCAAGAAGGATTGATGATATTTCCTCACCACTTCCTCCTTTACCTATAACTCTAACCTTATTACCTTCTTCTTGAGTATCGAGTTCTACTATACCAGTTACCTGAGTAGCAATAGCATCTTTGATAGCTTTAGAAGAAGGAATAGAGTCTTCAACGTCTATTGAGTCCGACACCGTATATGGGCCATATGTTGTCCACAAGTAGTCCAACTGGCTCATATTAGCGGGTCTATTAGGATACTGTTTCTTCATCACCTTCTACGTCAATCCAAGTTACTTCACCACCTATATCATCTGGAAGTTGTTCTTTAGGAACCTTTCCGCTTACTAAATCTGCTTTAGACTTTAGTAGAATTTCAACTTCGGGCAAAGAAATGGCTCCAATCTGTGCTGGAGTGACTCTATGTGGATTGTTGAAATCTTTAAGGTGGCTATCAATATCACTTTGTAATTCACTAATAACAACATCCAAGGCTTTAGAATCATGTGTAATGTTATCGGAAGTACCTTTAACATACAGAGCATTTCCTTCTTTTACTAAGATGTTATCTTTAGCTATATGTAATCTAACGTCAGCAGAAAGCTTATCAGCGCCAGTTCCTAATGATAACACTTTCTCCAATTCTACTACCTTATCAGGAATAGAGTTATCAACTTCCCATTCTCTAATAAGAGTTCCAACTGGAATCCTAACTACTTGCTTATCACCAGTTAGAAGTTTAAATACTATAACTAGCTCTTCCGTATCTGGGTCATACTTAGCATCCTCTACGATAGCTGACAAACCAATTTGATGTTGCCCTATAACATTATCGTTAACCTTAATAGTTAAGAGTCCGTCTAAATATTCAGTAGTTAGTTTATAGAATAGACCGTCATTCTTTATGGTAATTCCGTTACCACTATCAGTAGATACCTTAACATTACCAGATATTGTAGTTCCAGTAATCTGTCTATCAATATCTAATTCAATGCTTGGAGTATCCTCTAGTGTGACCCAGTTAAAGTGAATAGCATGATTCACTAATTCGTCTAGCTTGCGCAGAGAATCCATTACAGATGTAGAGTCTTTAAGGTAAGTAGTTTCAGTATCAGGAACATAAGCTCCGTCTTCTCCCAAACCTACTCCTTCTTGTGTCTTATCGAGTTCGGCTTGCACCTTGTCAATATTACTCTGTAATTCCTCATCAGTGCTGTCTAGATTACCTAGATGCTCTCTAATTTTAGTAATTTCCTCTGCAATGTCCTTCAGACTGTTTAAGTCCTCTGGTACACTAGTATGGTCAACACTTCCCCAGATAGCATCGTCTGCTGTCTTTCTATCTTTAATTTCCTGCTCTAATCTAGTTATCAAGTCAGCTATAGTTTCATCACTCTTAGAAGTAATAAGTTTAGTAAACTCTAACTCATCGTTAGTCTCCTTTCTAGTGACCCAATATAGTGCTTGATTACCATCTCCGTCATTTTCAACTACCTTTAACAATCCCTTGTGTAAAATAGCATTCTCTTCAGGAGATGAATAAAATTCTTTCAGTTTCGCTTCAGTTTCGAAGATATAGTCAGCTTCTATAGGGAACGGACCACCTCTTCTAAAACTTGCTATAATTTCACTATATGCTCTCATACTTATTAAATGTTAGCTGGGTCAAACTTAAATGTTACCTCCAAGTTGAGAGTTACTAGAGACTCCTTGAACACATATATCTTATATATTTTACTATTTGACAATCCAGGAATTTCAAATGGGATATCGCTAATAATGTCAAACGATTCAAGACCAAACTGTTGAGAAGGCGTTGTCATTTGAACTAAGTCTGGATATTCCTTAGGCATTGCTACAAATATTTGCTTAAGCTCTCTAGGACTTGAGAAATTATATTTGTGTTTGATTTCTGATACTAAGTCACCAGAACTGTCAATGCTATTGTTCTCTGAGTCTGATTGAACTAGCTGAAGTAAGTAATCATAATTAACATTAGAGGCTGCATACCATTTAGGTAAGATTCCTACAAATATATCATATGCTACTTTAGTAGTACAACTAGCTTCCAGATATGTACCATTAGGATAGAACACTTTAAATGTGAAAGTAGTTTCTTCGTTAATAGGTAAACTCTTTACAGTCAACTGTCCTAGTTCGAAATCATCCTTAGTATATGTTCCAATAAGCTCATCGTTCTGCCATAATTCAGCATAAGATATCACTCCAGTAGAACCTCTAACGAATAGTTCAACGTCTACTATAGAACCTAGTAAAGCATACGCAGGAGCTTTAACATCTACAGATTTACCGTAGAAGATTGCATCCATAACCTCTTGAAGATTCAATTTCTCTCCTGGGTCAGTTTCATCTTCAACGAAGCCTACTGTAGTCTGAACTGGTCCACTAGTAATCCAAACAGGCTCTTCTACAATAGAAGCATCCAGCTGTCTCTTAGTTACTAATTCGTCATCTTCTACAGCATCTACTCCCTTCTGTGGGGCAGTAAACGGAACTGAACCATCACGAGGTACATAATGCTTACTATAGATTTCTTTAAGAGTTCCATGAGGGTCATATTGATTGATATGTTCCTCAATAGCCCCTCTAGCCGCATCAATTACCAATTGATTAATAATGGCATCAATTTGAGCTCTTGAATAAGTCTCTGCTCTAGAGTAAGTTTCAGTCTTCCTGAAATAGTTGTTTAGTCTCTGATTAAGTAACGTTACAAATCCGTGAGGGTCTGCATCAACTAAATGTTTAAACATTACATCATCTACATATTTCTTAGTAGATAGATGCCCATCAGCTACTGGAGTAACTCCTAACTGTGGTTTTAGAAATGCAGTAGTTCCATCACGTCTAACGAAATTCTTGATTAAGTCATCAACTTGTTCTCTAGTATATAGCTCTACTTTCCTATAAATCTGGTCAGTAGTTACATATACTTTAAGTATTTCCTCTACGAGAGGAATTATGTTGTGTGGGTCTGTTTTAGCTAAATGACTGTCCATTAAAGCAGTCACGAATCTCTTGGTTGTTAAATGAAAGTCTGTCAACGGGTCAACACCTGTTTGAGGTGCTAAGAATGGTGTGGTTCCATCCTCTTTAACAAAACCCTCCAGTTTACTTTCTATAGTAGGAATTATATTATGTGGGTCTTCAGTAGCTAGGTGAGTATCCATTGAGGTCTTAACTGCCTCTAATGTCTTTAAATCTGCTGAAGTCTTATCATAGACATCATTAATGCCAGCAGCTCCAAGATTAATTCTAGCAATTTGTTTATCTGACTCACTCTCAAACTCCCCTAAGCGGTAATCTACTTTCAGAAATTGTGAAGTATCAATTTGTTCGTTAACAGGATTGATACATTCATTTCCAGAACCACCTGGTGTTAAAATAGAGTTATCTGCCATTTATTATTAAGATAAAATTGTTCTACAAATTCAGACCTATTAACTTCATTCTCTTCTAGCAATTCGATGAGACTTATCTCTTCGAGAATTAGTTGGTAGTCATATCTATGCCCCCGTTCTAAATACTTAAGCAGTTCTTTGTATTCACAAATCACCTTATCTTTGAGAGCATCCACAGCCTTGCTCTGGCCATTTGCTGTATTCTGATTTACACAAGCCATTACAACCTCCTATTTGTTCTATGATTCGTTCAGCTTCAGCTAACTGATTAGATTGAACCATATATTTGATTACATTAATAGCCATCCAGACTAAATCTCTCTTGTAGGATAATTCGGCCGCTACAGCATTCTTACTCCAACATTTACTGAAACCTCTGCTATTAAATATTTGCTGGCACAAAGATATATAACATTTCTTAAGAAAACAAATAGACACGTAATTATTATATGTCCTAGAAATTGTAGTATCTTCTACGTTCCTCTCTACTATCTCATCTACAGTTACGGTCGTAGATGTGCCATTAAAATACTTATAGATGTAGATGCCGTCCGAATAGTACACAGTGGCATACATAGTTACAGCTGAACCAGCCGTTTTATCCATCTCTCTATCAAACCAATCTTTAGTCGGCAGAACTATATGATATACATTAAACCACCCATCAAACCCTACTGGCATAGTTACTGACTTATTACCGTCATCATGTAAAGTGTAAACAGGAAGTTGTATTTCAGGCCCATCTGCCTTATTATGTTGTAAGACATCAATAGATACAGTGTCAGAGTACTTGAATCTGTTCTTGACGATGACTGAAGAAGATTCAGGCAAATAGCCATTCTCTCCTGTACCAGTATCGTCAAGTATGATTACCTTACAGCTATCGTTAGTGCAAACTTTAATTTTTAATTCCATTATACGTTCTTCACTTCGTTATTCTGCTGATTCCCATCGTACAATTGGGCTATCTCAATATCTGTTCTTTTGGTGTCATTGTCAGAAGTACTCTGCTTATAATCTCTATCAGCGTTAGCCTTAATAAGGCCAATCTCATAGTCATATTCAACCTTCTGCCTATCAATAGCAATCTTAGCTTCATTAAGAGATGCAATCTTATTATTAAGCTGCTCTTTCTCTTGTTCCGCCTTTTGAAGTTGCTTCTGTAGCTCTTCGTTCTGTTGTTGCATCTGTGCAGTGTTCTGAGTTTCTTCTCTTCTCTTTTGAAATGCCTTAGACAATTTAGATTTAAGTTCAGTCATACTTCTGGCAGTCATGCACTCCATAGCTATGTCTGGGTCTAGTTGACCACTCTTGATGAACTCAATCATTAATTGTTGCATGTTCTGCATTTCCTCCATAATTCTACTACTAGCTATTACATGAATATCATAGTCAGTAAAAGTAAAATGTTCAGGGAGAGCAGTAAATACTTTCTGTAGTTTGTCACCTAGCACTAAAGTTCCAGTAAGTGGTTTATGTTTCCATACCTTCTTAGCACAATTAAGAGAATCAATCAGAATATCCTCTGCCAAAGTATCCATTTGCTGATAGTAAGATTTAGTAATGATATAAGAATTTCTTATACCTGCCTTAACATTACTAACAGCATCCCTGGTTTCTATTCCATTTAATCTCTCTCTAAACACTCCAGTAATAGATGATGTCTGCTCTTCTAACATCTGCAACGCCATATTAAATGCCTGAATAGTATCAGCTTTTAATAAGTCATCGAATCCAGCAAAAGAAGTATTGTTGTTAAATGCCCTACCTTCTTGTGAAGTATCAATAGGAGCCACACCAGTCTTCTTATAGGCAATGAATTTCTGCAATCTTTCAGTCAAATCATCACCAAGAGCCATAGGTAGCATACTAAAGTCAATCCAGTCTCCACTAGTACCACTATTAGCAATTACATTGTCCCTAAAGAAAGTAATCAAATCATACTTGTCTTGAAGATGTGAACATGCAAGCACAAGTGAATATGGTTCGTTACTTCTGTTTACAAAGAACAAACCATTAACTGACAATCCACAGTGTGTAGGATTATCTTTAGTTCTAACTACATCAGGAGACTTACCAGTAAGAATGTAAATAGATTCTCCGATTTTAACTCCTTCATATCTATTCTCTACATAATCTTCTCCTTCTTTATCAACATCAATCCACTCAACTTCAAACACAGGTATTAACTTATAATTGTAAGTCTCATAGTAGTCGGTAGGGAATCCAGGTATTACTTCTTTACCCGCCTCGAGTCCGTCTGTAATAGGAGCTCCAGTAGCTTGATTGCTCATAGCGCGTACATATATATAACTACTATCGTAATATCCCTCAAACATCTCCTCTAATTCATTGATACTACTTGTATCTAGTTGAGGACCATATTTATTAAGTATTTGTTGCTTAGTTAACCAACGTCTAATAACTACTCTGTAGCTATCTCTAACATATACAGATTCTGGATTTCTATCAACGAATACATTACGTGGGTCTAATACCTCTATTTCTATATTAGTTCTCTTCCTACTAGGATGAACCTGGTAAAAGCTCATGCCAGTTACTAGTAAGTCAAGTAACAGGTTCTTTAACTTAGTAAGTAAGTTAATATCTCTAGATTGGATTATATACTCAACAACATTCTGTGCAGCTATTTCATACTCGCTAACAAAGCTATTATTAATATCTTCTACTAACTTATTAAGTTGAGCCTCTACAGCCTTATCAGTTACTTCTTGTCCTCCTAAGAACGCTAGTATCTGATTGTTAAGATGTTGTTGTAAGTATTGATATACTTCTTTATTAATTTGTAATTCCTTATCTCTAGATATCTTAGATATAGTTTCTTTATCCTTGCATGACACTTTAGGCAGTAATGGAGTACCTAGGTATTCTCCAAGTAAAGCATCAACATGCTTCCTGATAAGAGGAGTGAATTCTATAGAAGTAGGATTGCCTATTCCGAAATTCTCTTCTAGATACCTATATTGTTCGGCATCTCTATATCCATTATAATAATTATATGCTTTCTGTAATTTGTACTTAGGAAATACTAATTCTGACACTGCCTTATCAATATGCTCCATTAAGTACTCATCACTCCTGTTCTGTGCACTCATTACAACTCTCTAATCCGTTATATTGTTTATATCCTAGGAAATAATGTGTGTCGCCTAATCTTCTATCTCTTAATTCCTGTCTAAGAAATTTAAGATACGCTACTTCACCACCCTCAAACGATATAATAAGTGGCTTGTCTATATTATTCATGCCAAGTGTTAACTTATAACCCCTATGTGTCCCCTCGGCAGTTTGTAGCTCTTCTAGCTTTAATTTAGCCACATATTCTTTATGATAAATCTGTTTGAATAAATCTCTGATTGCTACTTCTAATTCTTGTAGGGTCATCGTATTGTGTAGGCCATAAATTAAACTTAGGTACTATCTGTTGTTTCTCTGGAATAACTCCTTTATGTCTAATTCCTCTTTCGTCAACCCAATAACCGAAAGGTCTTAGTTTGTTATTAGGACTGCTCATTTCTTTAGGAACTACCCCTATTAATTCCTCGTCTCCTAGTTCGCACATACCCCATGCAGCTATAATATCAAACTTACGTTTATTCTCATAACTGTATTTAATTGCTTCTTCTAGAATTTCTTCAAACCATATATTATGACAATAATCTTCTATATGTTGAGCTATTAAATCTAATTGATGCCTAATTACTACTTCAGTAGCAGGAGCTCCGAATTGTTTACTACGACCTCCTTGTATGTCAGATTGAGTAGCTCTAGGTCTTCTCATCAAATGTCTATTCTCTTTATGTTTCTCTCTAAAGAATTGCAGAGTAGACATTCTAGTAGATTCAAGAACAGCCTGACAATCGTAATACTGCAATATCTTAAGACATGTCATATGTGCTTCACGTAAAGTCTTAGGTCTGTCCCTATAATAGCACACTATTTTAGGTTCATCTAACCCATAAGCTCTCTTTTTAACTACTACACAGAAATCAGAAGGGTCTTGAGTCTTATCAGAAGTGTCTTCACCACCCATATCAATACCGTCAATACCAGCAACATATAAATTTCTAGGCACAACTCCATGCTCTCCTTTAATCGGATGTTCCAGTATCTTAACCTTACCTTTAGGATTACTAACAAATCTTACACTATCAATTGCTTCTTCTGTGTGCTGGTTGTTAGTGAAATTATATTCTAACTGACCTACATCAATATGTGGTCCCAGTTTATGTAGTTTGATATTAGCAAGTTGCTCACTTAACAATACAGTATTAAACTGATTATCTCCTTCTAGAGCCAAAGCATCATCAGGAGTAAAACAGAACTCTGCACATGCAATTAAATGCTCCTTCGGGTTAGCTAGTAGAGCTTCTCTTTGGTCTAAATAGAACTTCTTAGCCTTCGCAGTATTAGTAACTCCTCTATCGTCTACATATCCATTTGCTGCCACAAATGTGTAAGCAGGTATGAAGAATGAGGTAAAAGCGTAAGACCCGTCTTTAGTATGGTTATGTTTGTAAGGTAAGAAATTATAACCAGCTGGATTATAAAACATCTTACTAAGTCCGTCAAGTGCAGGTCCCTGGTCTCCACCTGTTCCCCACACAAATCTAGTTCCAAACTTATTACCTAGAATTTCTACAAGAGCTGTACTCTGTAAGTAAGTCTTTACTAAGATTGGGTTAGAACCAGATTCTTCAAAGAACAATCTATCCACACGGTCTCCACGGAGTTTACGAGGAACATCTACTACGAAGCCAATAATGTCTGACATGAATCCAAATTCTTCTCTGTCTTTAGTAAGAAGAGAAGCTCTCTTATGCATATCAGAATTATACTTCTGTCTTAGATGTCTCATACCACCTTCTGTATCAGCATTTAAATACTCAAGTTGTTCCCAGCATTTACGAAGCACGTCACTAACGAATTTCTCGGTAAATGCTACATATACTGTATGTGAACCTCTAACAGTTGTATATAACCTAACTCCTAAAGATGCTGCAATTTCACTAAAACCGACTCCACGAGCTTTAAGGGCGCACACATCCTTCTTCAACTTCTCACACATTTCTATGTAATGGAAGTACTCATACTGCTTACTAAAGAATGAAGGGAATGTAGTTTCACGACCGGTACCAGCTTGAGACACATCGGTGTTCTTTAGTCTATAATAATTAAGGAAGAAGTAATTATCACCTGTGATTCTATACCCATGTGATTCATATCCTTGATTACATCTTCTATGTTCTTCAGTCCAGAAGTCATTATACTTCTTAGTTCCTTTAGGATAGGCACAGTATTTACCGTCTCTTAATTTAATCTGTCTAGCTTCAGTGAACCACTCTGGATTAAAATCTAATCCTCTTTCTTCATCCACTGGTCGATATCCAGTCAGCTCATAAGATAGAGTAGGGTCGAAATGCTTAATCTCAGTATCTAATGTTACATCCCATACAATGTTAGACGTACTAACTGATTTATCTTCTATAATAGGGTCTACGTATGGAATAGCCTCTATCAATTCTGGTTCTACTCTTTGTATTAACTCTTGAACTGTTTCTGGAACTTCGACTTTCTTCTTAGGTCTACCACGTCCAGCCATAATTATCTGTCGTTAAAACCTATTTCACTTTCACCTCTAACTCCAGTCTCTTCCTCTTGCTCTTTCTTGTACATATACTCAAGAGTTTTAAGTTCTTCTATAACCTTAGAAACTGATTGCATTTCTTTCATTACATCAGCCACTTTCCAAACAGGTCTATTAGTAACTGGGTCTCTTTCAGATAAATCTATGGTGTCAAAGTAATCAGTAATTCTATCAACTACACTTTGAGCAGACTTAATGAGTTTAAGTGCTCTAGATTCGTTTTGAATATCTCTGTACTTCCTACATGCGGCTCTGAAGATTGGGTCTGCCCATTCCTCTTCACTTAAATTAGCATCCTGAAGACATGATTGATGTCTTTCTTGCTCTGTATAATCAGAGTATGGAGATGCCCAATCTAACATTAGCCATATGTAAACAAGCTCTCTATAAGCTCTTGATTTGCAAACTCCCGTAGGGTCTTCTTTGGTCTTATTCCTTTCATTAGTCCATAGAGCTGCGAACTCCTTAATAAGAAGAACCTCTGGCTCATTCACAATCACCGAATTAGTACCATTATCAAATAGGAATACTTTCATATTTATTTGCTTTTATAAGGCTTACCAGCTAGTGCTTTCCTCTGAAACCCATTAAATTTCATTTCTCTAGTGCTATCTGCCGAGCCTGGTCCGCCTTTAATGTGTTTAATAGCATCACCGCTAGCTTTACTAGGAATACTCCATTTATTGCTAACAGTTCCACCCATATTCTTCTTAATTCTCTTCTTAGCCATCCCTCCGCACTTGAACGAAGTAATAGTGCCACCGCTTAACTTTTTACCTATATTACTACCTCTAGTTGCACCTGCTCCGCTAGCACCTCTGCCGTTGGCCTGGTCTTTCATATCAACTTTCATTTTGTCTTTTAAAGGTAGTCCTTTGTAATCTGCTTTGGACATCTTCTTATAAGGGAGCTTCTTGTTGCTAACATTATATATTCCCTTGCTAGTGTGTACGGTATCAGTTTTGTTAACTGCTATTTTATCACCATTCTCGTTCTTCTTGATGCGTCTCTTGGCTTTACCTCCACATTTATCTTTGAATACATCCATAGCTTTACTGCCTTCAGCCATTGCTTTCCTTCTACACTTAACACATCCTCCAGCCATGAATCTCTCTACCTCATAACCTTCTGGACACTTACCTTGTAGTCTGCTAATGTAGTTAATTTTGGCTCCCATCTTAGCCATGATAGTTTGATTATTCTCCATACTCTTGTATTGTTTATAGATTTCATTAATTTCCCTCTCTGAGAGTTTGGATATAGTATCCTCAAACTCCTGCTGAGACTTAGGCTTAAATAACTTAATAAGGTAGGCAGAGAACAACTCTTGGTCGTCCTGCCCACCTTGTTGAAACTTAGTTGCCATTATAGTTTAATTAAGTCTTTAGTATTAAAGATAGCTTCTTGTAGCTCTCCTCTTGTAGAGAACCATCTACATCTAATACCTTTGAAATACTCATCTTTCTTCTCATCCTTAGATGGTCTAAACGTCATCGTCTCTTTCTTAACTACAATCATCTGAGGTTTATATGGGATGTCTTGTCTTAATGTTACTACATCTCCTGGTTGATAAAACACTTTCTCTTCCATTATTCTATACTCTTAAATCGTTCTTTTAAACCTTCATTAATAACCACTTGTACTTGCTGTTCAGCTACAACTTCAAATCCTTGTCTGAAGAACGGAACAGGTACTCCAGAAGAACGCCTATAATATATATCGTCTCCCGGTTTAATAAACTTACACAAAGGACTTACTTCTATAACATTAGCTACAACTGAAAGTTGATACTCTGTATCTTTCTCTCCAGTGTCTGGATTCTTAAATGCTCCGTCATATTCTGGTATAATAAGTCCGCCTTTAGTCACTTCTATCTTTTGATACGGATTCTTAGCATAAGGTCTAACTAATACGTATGAATTAATAGGCATAATTTCCATACTATTCATCTTCTCTGTTACTTCCTCCGCTTTCTCCAATTCATCTTTAATGTTCTTATTAAGTGCTTTAGTGTAAGTATCTACTGCTTTATTATGTGCTTCCACAGCAGCTTCTTTCTTTAAATCTTTAAATCCATCTGCACCGGCAAAGCTTAATCCTTTACCCCCAAACATTACATCCATTGTTCCGTTATTACTCATAATTTAAATCATTTACCATTTACATGCTGGACATGAAGACTTAATATCTCTAACTTTAGCATTAAGTCTACACCCGCATCCACGTTTATAACCATCTTTACGTTCTGTTGATATATCTCCTGTTTTAGGGTTCAGCCACAGTTTACTACTGCATACATACCCTATAAATGAATCCTTCATAATAGGACACTTCTTACATATTCTAATACGAGCCCTAGCCATTTCTTCGTTATTACCTAGTAACTCATTTAAGTGTCCATTTACAATATTAGTAATTCCCATAGATTTCTAATGAGCTTTAATTATACTTTACTTTTAATATCTCAAATCCCAGTTTGAAAGATACTCTATGATTATGAACTAGCTCATTAGAACTCTATAGGCTTTCTCTTCTCCTTGATTTCCTCAAGTATACACTGCTTCTTCCAATGCTTACACATACGTTCTACATCATCTTTAAGGTAATCTAACTCATGTTCTGTAACGTTACCATTATGGTCATAATGTATAAGCAATAACTTCTTAATAACAAAATCAGGATTTAATTTCTGAAGCATCCATGCATAGGTAGATAGTTGTAAAGTATAATGTACTTTATTACAGTCCATTAAATTATTCATAGGATACTTCATCATTTGACTCTTCTTAGTCCTGGTATCAAAGTAAGATTTCTCGTCAATACTTTTATTAGTCTTGTAATCAACAATGTAAATGTCATTTCCGTCCTTAATAAGTAAGTCAATTTGACCTGCCAACCTAAACTTATTGTCGTCCGACCTTCTATATATCATATATTCAGGGAAGACTCCTCTTTCTATGCTTAGTAGGTCTAAGTTATTCTTCTCTAAAGATTCATTAGTATTAACTTCAAAAGTTCCGCCTAAACCGTAACTTCTCATTTGGCATGAACTCTTACCTAAGTATTGATGTTCCAAATCACTATGAATCTTTGTACCTCTTTCCTTGGAATCGGCATTAGTTTTAGACCACTCATCCAGTATATCCTGTTGTGCAGAATTAAACTCCGTCTCATTTAAATCATACATGTCTAAGAAGTACTTCTTATCAAAACGTTTAGTTTCTAATAGTCTCTTCTTCTCCATGGCAAACTGTTCAGCACTTAATAGCTTCTGTAATGCTTTGTACTGCGACCAGAAATCACTGTCGAACTTTTGACAGAACTCATGTATCATTGTTGTTACTGAAGTGTATATAGTATTGTCAATTTCACTCCAATACATATGGGAAGAATCGTTGTAACATATTTCCTTGTTCCTCTTGTCTACTTTCATAATCCATTTTAAATTTCTTCCTAATTGAGTTATAATCTAGTAATGTAGATAAAGGCTGAATGCATGGAGCAATAACAGAATTGTAGTATCCTAAATAGTATTCCTTGTCGTTAGGATAGATAATTACTACTAACCCTATTGGTCCATCAATACCTACTATCGGGTACATCGCAGCAGATTTTGCCCCAGAGTCCTCTAATAAAGCTACTAAATTAGGGAACGTTTTACGATAGTTCTCAATAGTATTCATTCTGATGAATTGATTGTCATTAATCCTTTCAAGCTCATCACCGTAGTTAATATACTCCAACTCTTTCCATATCTTAATAGTTGCCTTAGTTTCATACCCTCTTCTCTTCTCTGTAAGAGCTGTTAAATAGCGATATGATAAACCATGTGTACTTTGTAAGGTATTATGGTAATTCAATAACAAGACATTCGACGCATCCTTATCTTCCATAAGAATATGCTCTATGTGCCCGTTAACTTGTGGAGTAATCATCTCTGTATATTTCTCAGCTAATACCTTCTCCGTAACAGCTGCCTGTCTATAATCTTCTAAAATAGCTTTAGTGTGTGAAGAGAAATGAAGCTCTACCATCAAGAATGCAAGCATTATAATGACTATCGTCTTAACACCAGAACTCCAACTGTCAATCCACCTGTACACCTCTTTTAGTTTGCCCAATAACATTAATCTACTGATTTAAAGGTTAGGGATTAATAATAGTTTAGTTTCTTTATTACTTATTTACATTGACACCTTAAATCATTAATTCGTCTGATTTGTTTGATAATGTGCAAATTTAGCAATACCTTTGTGAATAAAAAAGTGATTTAACATGTAATTTAATTATGGAATTTAACGCAGAGGAATTATCAAGAATTAATGAGGCTCTGAAAGAGTTACTCGATGATGCGGACCTAGAAGAGGTTCCTATGTTTAGATGTGGTAGTAAGTTAGTAAGGAAAGATAAAAGTGGAAGCAAGATTCATATTAAGAAGAAGAATCGCGGCAAATTTACTGCATCAGCTAAGAAAGCTGGACAGAGTGTTCAAGAACATGCTAGGTCTGTACTTAACAATCCTAATGCGACTCCGTTACAGAAGAAGAGAGCTAATTTCGCTAGAAATGCCGCTAAATGGAAGCATTAACTATGAAATTTAAGTACGACAAATCTAAAGGATTGCTATTCTTTATCAATCCGTTACTTCCGATAAAAGGATATTCATTTATGAATATTTGTGCTATTATGTTTACTAGAAGTGAGGATTATATAAAGAGAATGACTCAAGCTACAGTTACACATGAGAAGACTCACACAAAACAGATATTAGAAATGGGAATAGTATTCTTCTATTTATGGTATGTTTTGGAGTGGTTTGTACGACTATTCATTGATAAGAATGGTCATACAGCATATAGAAATATATCATTTGAAAGAGAAGCTAGATATGTAGCTGAACATCCAGAGCTTAATAGGAAGACGTTTAGCTATGGCTGGTTTAAGTGGATATTATGAGAATATCAACTAAAGGAAGAGGGATTATTAAGGCACAGCAAGGAACAGTAGCAAGACCTAATCCCAAGGAGAATAAAGACAATCCAGACAGAGTTAATGTTCAACAACAAGGATTTAGAGGAGCTAATGTGAACATGAAAGATGCGAATGGTAATTATTATATTGACCCTAATAGGCAATTAAAAGGTACAGATATTCAGGAGATGAGAACTAAGGGAGCTAAAATACCTTCAGGGTTTAATACCCTTAGTGATGACGAGATAGCTAAACTGCATAATACCTTCGCTAGTAATGCTAACAACAAAAGAAGTAATACTATGCTAATAGCTAAGAGAGGTGTGCAAATTAAACGTAGAATTATTAAATAATAACAATCATGGCTTTAATTCAAAATGAAGACAACAAATGCCCTACCACTAAACAAGTGAATGAAGCTGCTAAAGATGCAGATGTATCACCCTATATGAAATCAGATGAATTTGAAGTAACAATTGGCAATTTAAGAGAATATCAAGACTAATTATGGAGAAGACTAACGAATTAGTAACAGCAGCAGAAGCTAGAGCGGAAGGCTTAAGCTTAGACGGAGTTGCGAATAATAGATGCATAACTAAACAGCAATTTGTAGATAATCTTCCCAAGGGGGGGTATTGCTGACGCTATAGATTTATTAAACGGTTCACTAGGCGGCAGCACCCTAATATTCTTTAATAACACTACTACAGACACTACAATGGGTATATCAATCACAAATATGTATGGTCAAAGCACATCGGCTACACCAGATATTCCAGCTTCATCTATGGTGGTATACCCTATAGCAGGTGTTATAAGAAATGTAGCTTTGTTTGGCAATAGTGTGATTGGAAGTAATACTTACGTAGCATTACTATTAAATAATGTAAAGAATATGCATTACTATTCTAATTATGAAACAGATAGACTTATCATAGGAACTTCTCAGAATTTGCCAGTACAGGGTATGCTTGCCGTTATGTGTATAAACAATACATAGCAAGTATTTAAAATGACAAATAAAATTGTAACAGAACAATATTTAATTAATTTAGCTGGTGGAGGTACAAATACTCCAACCAAGTGTGCCACTAGAGATAGAGTAGAGTTCTTCGGACTTGAAACTAACGATAATTACGCTAATAATCAGTTAGTTAAGGAAGAGGATATACAGGTGCCAACATTCCAGTATGACTTCAATATACATGTTTCAATAACTAACTCTGGGCTTACGTCTAAATCCTATGACTTTGTAGCAGATGTTTACATAGATGGAGTTCTAGACGGGTTTGTAACAATTCCTAGGTCTGGAACTCTAGACTATCAAGGGGCAACTTTCTTTGACAGAAACTTCCACTTTAATTTACCAACTGATTTAACTAATGTCTCTAAAGTATTGTTCACTGGATATTTCAGTACATACAGGGTGACTGTAGATGCAGATAGTGTAACAAATAACGCAGTATGCCAATCTGGGGTAGCTACTGTAATACCAATAAATCAGGCATATATAGGAGGTGACACAGCTAATATTTCTATAAATGTAATTATATAATGAAGTTTGTAACATTCTTAAAGCAAGTATTCACATCCCACTCTGGCATATCATCTAAGAGACTCTGCGGAGTAGTAGGGTGGTTTGTCTGCTTGGGAGTGTTAATATACTGTGCAATAAACGTAATTCAAGCCCCATTAATGATAGACACAGTCCTGTTGTGTTGTATGGGATTGCTTGGCATAGATTCAGTAACAGGAATATGGAAGAGATTCACCAATAACGATAAATCGAATAAATAATGAAAGTAATACCTAAACTACAACAAGGAAATACCATAGAGTCCGATAATACTAAAGTAGTTAGGCCAGAAATTCATGAACCTATTACAGCTAAACCTAGACAGTATTCCATTGTAGATTTAGGCGGAGAACCTTCTAATGATACCAGGTCAGCTGCTGAAAGAAATAGAGACTATTGGCATCCTATTAAAGGAGCTAAAGCCAGATTCAGGGCTTCTATGTCCAATGAGACTAATCCTTTAGTTGGAATAGAAAGAACTATACTTCCTTCAGCAGCTGGTGCTGCATTAGTAACAACTCCAGCCGCTGTTGTAGGAGGAGCTTTAGGTAATATGACTGTGGATAAGCTTACCGGGGGCTGGGGTAATTGGTTAGAAGATAAGACTGGCATTCCGTCTGAAATTGGAGTTTATACTAATCCAGGAGCTTGGTATGGTGGTGCTAAAGGATATAAGATTGGAAAGGACAAGTTAATAACTAAATCAATTAAAGGTGACGCTGACCTAGCTTGGAATCCTATTAACAAGAATCATTGGATATTTAATAAGGAAGCAAGGAGAGGATTTAGTCATGGGGATAGATATGAGCAGCTTTATCCTGGGGTTCATAACAGAAGATACGAAATGAGTGCAGTAGTACCCTCTGGTAGGCCATTGAAATTTCAAGAAGCTTCTGAATTTACAGAATACGCAGGAAAGAATCCGATTGGTAAAATTATTGGTAAGGAAGCTGAACCAGTAATGCGTATGGGAGATAAAGAGTTCATGACCTTTAGGCAGCCAGGAACCGATTATATAGGTCCTATTGATAACGTTGCTGGACACTTGGTTAAGTTTCAAATGAATAAGGGTAAGCTTAGACAGACTTCTCAAGATATGTGGAAATTTAATCCTGCTGACTATGCTAAGAGGTGGAATGATTCTCCTAATACTGCTAACCAAGTTAGGCTTATTAAACAAGCTGCATTAATGGATAAAGTAGGTCGTCCGTTTATACTACAGCAATCTAATCCTATATGGATTGAAGGTAAGTCTGTTAGAAATCCAGAATTAGTAACTATGGCACATGGTGGAAGATTTGATTTTAAGAAGTCCCCTCTGTTAAAGAAACAAGAAGAGATTAACGGTAAAAGGGACATGCGTAAGAAGTTCATCAAATCAAGTCGTCCAACCTATAAGAAGCGAATTAAGAAAGCTCAACAAGGAATGAGATTTGTTAGTTATAATCCAGTAAGTAATCCTACAATAGATTACACTGATATTACTAATCCTATTAATCCATTCAGTGAATATAACTTTAATACAGTTTACGATAAGCCGGAAGCATTAGTAGTACCAGTAAGAGATACTAATGAACCTGATGTAGTAGCTAATAATCCTATAGCAGAGCCAGTAATTAATAAGCCAGTAGCTAGTAAATCTGTTACTAAAACTGCCAACTCAACTTGGAAGAGTCCATATACTAACAGAAAGCAATGGTCTACAGAACTTATTAATGCCTATAAGAAGGCAGGTATTACTAATGATAATGCAATTAGAATGTTATTAGCACAAGACGCATTAGAATCTAGTTGGGGTAAATCTGCACAAGGTAAGTACAACTTTGGCAATTTAACTACTGGTAGTTCATGGAAAGGTGATTATGTAACTGGTAATGATAAGAATGCTAAAGGTGAAGCTATTAAGCAGAAGTTTAGGTCTTATAATTCTATGGATGAGTATGCAGCAGATAAGGTACAATTCCTAAAGAGACTATATGACTTTGATGAGAATGATGATATTAATAAGTTTGTAGCTAAGCTTACAGGTTCTAATAAAGGTAAGAGAAGATATGCAGAAGCTACTAATTATGCTAAAGTACTTACTGGGGTATATAATGGTATTCCTAAAGGTGAGAATGGTATGATTATTAAATATCAGAATCCAGCACAACCTATTAAATATATGGGAGGTTATGATAAGAGAGGTAATATAGTATTGCCAGTTACTAATGAGAATGGTATGAATAATGTAACTTTACCAGAAGCTGCTTACAATAAAGACATTATTAGGGTATCTAACGCTAAATTTAAGAATAAGAACAATTAACTTTAGGCTAACATCTATTAACTAATATCACTTGGATAGTATATTTAGATGTAGTAAATTTGCAATGTAAAAGAATTAACAACATGAGTAAAATAGCAACAGAATTAGAAGCTAAGACTATGCTCGGTAATTGATAATAAGTGCTGTACTAAAGCTAGAGCACTTGAATTAGGATGTCAGATTAAAAGTGGATTTAGTTATACTGATAATCAGTTAGTGGAGTTAGAAGGTATAGAGGCAGCTATAACTGCTCCAAATGTAATCCTTCATTATGGTTGGCAGGATATGCCAATTAATAATATACAGAATT
>ULKR01025174.1_pt1 | contig 54692 bp, 38 predicted proteins | sample 1951181 | NCBI WGS metagenome assembly ULKR01 (sample SAMEA4835503, study PRJEB28245) | human gut metagenome | biome: gut microbiome; material: fecal sample | place: Denmark | collected 2008 | reverse complement strand
AGAGGTTGCCGTCTGGTAACCTCTTTTTCTATAATACGATTCATCCCCTCTCAAGTTATCCCACGAAATGTAACACATCATTTGCTATACGTTACATTCCCCTTTTATAAAGGGTTTTTCCTCCATATTATGTTTGCGAGAATATCTGTTTTCAATTACTTTTGTATCACAATTGCTAACCCCAACGTAATTATGAAAACGCTATTATCCATCTTATTCCTTTTCTTTGCAACCTACGGATACAGTCAATCAGAGAAACTATTTACAGTAGACCGTGAATTATCAAACAGCAATATCAATCAGATCTATCAAGCCAAAGACGGAGTTATCTGGATAGCCACCGAAGACGGACTTAATCGTTACGACGGCGCCAAGTTCAGTGTGTACAAACACAAAGAAGGAAACGACAGTTCATTGGTAGATAACAATGTAAGGATACTCTTCGAAGACAGCAAAGGGAACTTCCTGATAGGTACTCAACGCGGGCTACAACTTTACGACCCGTCAACAGACCTCTTTAAAGAAATCCCCATCCTGTACGAAACTGGAATAAACATGAGCGCACATATCAGTACGATCCTGGAGCGTAAGAATGGAGAGTTATTAATAGGAACGTCCGGGCATGCCGTTTATTCACTAACATTAGGAGGAACAGAACCTCTTATCAAAGAGGCGCAACTGCCGGTTCCCAGTTTTTTCATCACCTATCTATTCGAAGACCAAAACGAAAATCTATGGGTTTCTACAGAAGGAAAGGGGTTATACCGCATTGACACGTCAGGTCAAATATATCACTATTTCATCGGAAAAGAGAATGCCTGGAATATAGTAACTTCTATTTGCCTGGATGAAAAAGGGAATATCTATGCCAGTAACATAAACAAAGGAATATTTGTCTACGACCAGCAGAAAGATACTTTTATCCCTATCTCCTGTCCGATACTTCCTAGCCTGCCTATCAATACAATATATGCTGCCGGGCAAGGAAAAATCTATATCGGAACCATAGGGTACGGCATAAAAGTATATGACATACATACACAGAAGATAAAGGAAAGCGAGTTCAGTTTCAGTACTTTCGATTTCAGCAAAGCCGATGTACATGCCATCACAAAGGATCGGGCAGGCAACTTATGGTTGGGTATCAACGGCAAAGGAGTCATGCTTCTTCCGGCTACAACAAACCAATTCAAGTACATGGGTTACAAGTCTGTAACAACCAATAAAATAGGTTCTAACAGTATAAAAGCAGTATGTAAAGACAATGAAGGAACCTTATGGCTCGGAACAGCCAATGACGGTATATATGGTATAAAAGGAAAGAATAAGCCTTCCCTGCACTTTGAGCACAAAGAAACATCTAATTCCGTGCCGTCCACAATCAACCATATCCACCAGACAGCAGACGGCAGATTGTGGCTGGCCTCACCTTTGGAAGGGCTGGCAGAGATGGACCCCAAGACCGGCCTGTGCCGATACTATAAATTACAGGACCATTATCAGAATGAAGTAAAAAACATATCGTATCTGACTTCAGACAAGAACGGTGAACGATTATGGGTAGCCGTTATGGGCGGAGGCGTGTTTTACATCGATCTAAAAACCGGGAAAGTCAACAGATGCGATACTTTTGAAAGCGGAAAAGAATATCAGGAGAATTACAATGTACTCCACAACCGTTGGGTAGCCTCATTGCTGTACACCAGCAACAATAAATTATATATCGGCACCTACGATGGCTTAGGATGTCTGGATATACCCACAATGAACTTCGCCTCAACCTATGGGAAAAACAGGATATTCAGCGGCAGTATCATACTGACCCTCTTTGAGGATGAACAAGGTGACATCTGGGCAGGTACCACCAAAGGACTCATTCATATAGACGGAAAAAATGGAAGCTCTAAAACTTATACTACACACGATGGATTGCCCAATAATACCATTTGTGCCATTCAAGGCGACAAACAACATGGATTATGGATAAGTACCAATTACGGTATCGCAAACATGGACCCGGAAACAGGTACCTTTATCAACTACTATGCAGGCAATGGGTTACAAGGAAATGAATTCAGCAAAAATGCAGCCTGTACAGATAAAGATGGATATCTCATCTTTGGAGGTATCAATGGTATCACTTTTTTCCGACCAGCAGAAATCACTACAGAAGTCAAAAAGCCCGAGGTTAGAATTGCCGACTTCTACATCCATAATAAAGCTGTAAAGAAAGGTATACGTTCCGGTAACCACGAAGTTATAGAAACAGCAGTACAGGAAGCCAGCCGGTTCCGTTTATGTCATAGAGACAACTCGTTCAGCATCGAATTCTCAGCCATGGAATTCTATAATCCGGAACGGATCACCTATCTTTATTCCATGAATGGGGCAACCTGGGTGGCATTAGCACCGGGCGTCAACAGAGTTTCTTTCAGTGATCTGGCACCGGGTACTTATCACTTCAGGATGAAAGCCAAAGACTATACAGCCTACTCGGAAGAGAAAGAAATTATCATCCAGATAGATCCGGCATGGTGGGCATCGGGTTGGGCTAAATTAATATACGTCCTATTGATATTATCAATCATCGGATTCATTGTGATGCAGGTGCATCATCGTTACCGTATGCACCAAAAGATGTTGCAACACATCCATGCCGAGCAAATTAACGAAGCAAAGTTACAGTTCTTCATTAATATCTCTCACGAAATACGAACTCCGATGTCGCTTATCATCAGTCCCTTGCAACAACTGATGGCAAAAGATAAGGATGCAGAATGTAGAAAGCTCTACAGTACTATACAACGGAATGCCGAACGCATCCTGCAATTGGTAAACCAATTAATGGATATCCGAAAAATAGACAAAGGACAAATGTCCCTCATGTTTAAAAAGGCTGAAATAGTTAGCTTCACCCGTGACCTGTTAGAAACCTTCGAACAACAGACAAGGGTAAAGAAACTCGACTTAAAATTCCACACCTCTGCTCCTGAAATAGAAATGTGGATAGATCCTAAGAACTTTGACAAGATCATCCTGAACCTACTGTCGAATGCTTGTAAGTTCACACCTGAAAACGGACAAGTGGAAATCAGCCTCAGCACAGGTGAGGATACCCACCTTCCCCAAAATGCACCCCTGCGCCGATATGTTGAACTTACAGTTGCGGACAGTGGTATCGGCATTGCTTCCACTGAACGGGAACATATATTCGAGCGATTCTACCAGATACGCAACAGTCAGAACAACTCAAATATAGGAACAGGTATCGGGCTTCACCTCACGCGCTCTTTAGTGGAGCTGCATTACGGAAATATTCACGTAGAGGACAATGGCGAAGGCAGACCGGGCTCCCGGTTTATCATACGGCTACCGCTGGGAAACGGGCATTTGAAAAAGGAAGAAATAGAAGAAGCAACAACCGCCGACACCCTAATAAATATCCCGGCAGCAGAACCGGCTACCATAGCCCCCCCGCTGCCTTATGATGACGATGAAGAAGCCAGCGGTAAAGTCCGTGCACGCAGTCGTCGCCATGTGCTTGTGGTAGAAGACGATGAAGAGATTCGCCACTACATTTGCCGCGAACTGAGCAATGACTTTTACATGACCGAATGCAGTAACGGAAAAGAAGCATTAGCATCGATATTATCCCATACGCCCGATCTGATAATCAGCGATGTGATGATGCCTGAAATGGATGGCTTGACACTCTGCCGCAAGATACGACAGAATGTGAACATCAACTATCTACCCATCATCCTGCTTACTGCCCGTACCAGCGAGGAGGACAATCTGGAAGGGTTGGATACCGGTGCCGATGCTTATCTGATGAAACCATTCAGCATTGAGTTGCTGAGAAAAACTGTCTTAAACCTCATCCGCCGCCGGGAACAATTGCGTAATGCTTTCAGTGGCCGTCAGAATCAGGAGGAACAAATCTCAATCCCAGAAGTAAAATCTCCCGATGACCGGCTTATGGAACGTGTCATGCGCGTTATCAATGAGAATTTAGGCAATCCGGCATTAACTGTCGAAATGATCAGTACGGAAGTAGGTATCAGCCGTGTACATCTGCATCGCAAGCTCAAAGAACTCACGAATCAGACTACACAACAACTCATTCGTAACTTGCGTCTGAAGCAGGCAGCTACCCTGCTGGCCGACAAGCGGCATAGCATAACAGAAGTAGCCACATTAACCGGTTTTACGCATCCCACGTACTTCGCCACGGCATTCCGCGAAATGTATGGCATATCACCATCAGAGTATATGGAACGCCATATAGGGCAAGATAAAACGAAAGATGGCATCTTTTGATGTGAAAGATGCCAACTTATGCAACAAGAGATGCCAACTTTTGATGTAAAAGATGGCATCTTTTACATAGCTATTTTAAAGTTCTTGTCCGAGGGCTTTCCGTTAGGTTAAGCCTACCGGACATATCGCCTCCGCAATCTACTATGATCTTATGCAATACTATCGCCGGACTGAGAGGGCGAATAGTCAGAGTATGTACCCCGGCCTCCAGAGTGACATCAGGAAAAGTTACTTTTGACTCTATTACCCGTGCCGCCCCCGCAGGATACATTTTTGAATAACAGTTGGCCCAAGTCAGGTCTGAATTGTAATTCACAATTTGTTCCTCACCGTCATCTAAACGAATGGCATAACTATGCCCTCCTTTAATAAAAGGCAAAGTACTATCCAATATCAGGCGTACACGCACACCGGACAAGTCAGACTTTAATCGCATTTGATAGGTCAACGAAGCACCGGATACCGGCTTGGTATATGGCATCAAAGAAAGTCCGGAGAGTGTACGTCCCAAGTCCGGTATAACAGTCCATTGTGTACCGGGTTCCTGCACGGATGTAGCAAAACGTTCCGCTTCCATTACCACTACCCCACTACTCTCTTCGTATTCATAACCACCCATTACCATATTTTCGTTCCGGGAAGCATCCACACGGATTACTTTCGGCATTATATTTCCTCCTTTCGGTTCATCCCATGAAGTATAGCCTATATGGGTCTGATCCATCATGTGTTTCCATTTGCCACCGGCAATATTATTATTATAATCGGCGCATAGCTCCGCATCTCTCCGGAAGCAATACTCTACGCGATCCGCCCAGGCATTGGCACGTACATCATTTTCAGCAGCCAACTGCCGGTTCATGGCGGTAGCACAGTACATTTCATAAAGATTGGCCATAGCTTGCACAGGGAATAATATCAGCTCCTTATAAGCATCGCGCCTATTCTCCGGCAGCAAAGCAAACTGACGGACAGCATGTGCTTCCAATGCCAGAAACTCATCGGCCACAGCTTTAAATTCACCACTTTGCAAATTATAGGTTTTGTGATCTAACATCTCTGCCGTCACACGAGCACAATACTTACAATAAAGATTTAAAATTCGTGCAGCTTCGTCAGCATATTCATTACCAAATTGCTGGCGGCAAAATTCTCTTGTATAATCCATCAGATTACCCGCATTAAAAGCATCAGGATTCCATGCCATTTTCAAGAAGAAATCCGTAGGAAACTCATTCGGTTTCAAATCACCTACATTCAATATCCACATCTTATCCACACCATAAGCATACGTCAGATAAAGCTGTTCCCACATATGCTGGATTTGAGTCATATTCAACCACTGATAAGCACGCGGAGCACCATGCAAATCCACATGATAGTACATGCCATAACCACCGGGATGACGTTTAACACCCGGTTCGGGCAGACGGCGAACATCTCCCCAATTGTCATCACATAACAGAATCATTACATCATCCGGTATCTGCATACCTTGATCGTAATATTCCAGTACCTCACTATAAAGCGCCCATAATTGTGGAGTCTTAGAAGCAGATTTTCCCGTAACCTCGGCTATGATACGACGCTGTTCTTTCACTATATTTTCCAACAGTTTTGTATCCGTATCAGGTCCCATCGGCGCATCACCGTCACCACGCATCGCAATGGTCACCACTTCTTCTTTACCCCGCATGCGCTCTATACCTTCACGGAAAAAGCGGTCGATACCATCTTTGTTTGTCTGATAGTTCCAGGCTCCATACACTTTACGATTGCGAGCATACTCCTGATGGTTACGCGCCATAGGCTCATGGTGGGAAGTACCGATTATGATCCCCATCTCATCAGCCAATGGACTGTTCATGGGATCATCCGCATAGAAAGCCGCACTCCACATAGCAGGCCATAGGAAGTTGGCTTTCAGGCGAAGCAACAATTCATACACATGCACGTACATTTTACTATTGAAGCCACCATAACGTTCCGTGGTCCAACCTCCCATGCAAGGCCATTCATCATTAATAAAAATACCGCGATACTTCACTGCCGGTTCTCCGTCGGTATATACACCTTTTTTTATATAGAGTTCCTCATGCCGTTCCGCCGGAACATCCGCCCACCAATACCAGGGAGATACCCCTATCTGACGGGATAACTCATAAACTCCATAGATAGTTCCACGCTTATCACTACCAGCAATTAACAACACTTCACCCGGTATTCCTTCCACCGGATCTTTTACTGTGGTGATTATAAACTTCTCATTCTTGCCTTTTAACTCGCGGGCATCCAGTTTCTTCGATTTCACCAATTGCTTTATGAATGGAGACTCATCAAAAGAACCAATAAGAATACGTACATTTTGCCCATCCGCACTTCCCTTCTGTTTTGCATCGGCCACTAATGCAGGACGTATATCGGCCACTTTATAAAAATCCTCCTGTAAATTATGTACAGCCGTTAATACTCCTTTATGTTCCTCATCAGCACATAAAATACTGAAACTCCTTTGTTGGGATGTTACAAGCTCCAACGTACCTTCTTCCCGAATGAAAGAGACAAACTTATCCGCCGCTTGCAGTGTCGAAACCAGAGTGAGACAAAGTTGCAGGCAGACAATCCGTGTTTTTAATGATATTCTCATCATGTAGAAATAAATTAGATTAATAATACTATGAAACAAAGGTACACGGCTTCCAGAAGCCTGCCAAAGATCACTGTTACAGATACTTTCGAGCATATTACGAGTTAAAAGAATAAGGCTGTGTTACATCAATTAAAGTCTATGATACACCCCTAATATAGAATGCAACATCAGTTAATCTTTCTGCAATAGCAACATATTTATTACTATTATTATACTTCATACTTTTGCTTCGGGAACAAAAAGGTTCTTTATCATTATTTATTAATCTTAAAACTAAAAGAATTATGGAAAGCATGTATGACAACAGTTAATCCTGGCTTTATGACATCAGAGAAAACATAGTTATTAACTATCTTAAACTAATGGTAATGAAAAATGTAAAAAAGAAAATTCAAAGGATTCCTTACTTGTTTCTTTTGATGCTTTTTAGCTGCCTGACAGCTTCGGCACAACAAGGAATAACAGTGAAAGGAACAGTCGTGGACGACAATGGCGAGACTATAATTGGAGCCTCGGTAGTTGTAAAAGGAAATAATTCAATAGGTACGATCTCAGATATAGACGGTAATTTTGTATTGACCGTGCCCAATGAAAAGTCAGTTCTTGTCGTTTCGTTTGTAGGTATGGAGCCTCAGGAAGTGAAGGCTTCTTCAAAAGGGACAATCAAAGTAGTTCTGAAAGATGATACACAGCTACTGGACGAAGTTGTAGTAGTAGGTTACGGACAGCAAAAGAAAGCGTCGGTGGTAGGAGCCATTACACAGACTTCCGGAAAAACACTAGAGCGGTCTGGGGTAAGCAATTTAGGAGCTGCCTTAACGGGTAACCTTCCGGGAGTCATTACTTCCAGTTCTACCGGTATGCCCGGTGCCGAAGACCCGAAGATTATTATCCGCACACAGAGCTCGTGGAATAATAGCGAACCTCTGGTACTGGTAGACGGCATCGAACGTGAAATGAGTTCAGTAGACATTTCCTCGGTAGAGAACATCTCTGTATTGAAAGATGCATCCGCTACTGCTGTATATGGTGTGAAAGGTGCCAACGGAGTAATCCTTATTACTACCAAACGCGGTAAGGAAGGAAAAGCCAACGTACAGATCAAGGCCAATATGACCGCTAAAGTAGTATCAAAACTCCCTGAAAAGTATGATGCTTATGACACATTCTACTTGATGAATAACTCCATTGAGCGCGAAGCTTGTCTCAATCCTGCCGGATGGGCAAACTACACACCGGCAGCCATCATCGATAAGTATCGTCATCCGGCCAATGCCGAAGAGTGGGACCGCTATCCTAATGTGGATTGGGAGGATGAACTTTTCAAGAAAGTCGCTATGTCCTATAATACCAGCGTCAACGTATCAGGTGGTACTAAAGTTGTAAATTACTTCGCAGCTGTAGATTTCGTAAACGAAGGTGACTTGTTCAAGAGCTTTGAAAACGGACGTGGTTACAACTCCGGCTTTGGCTATAACCGCATCAACGTACGCAGTAACCTGGACTTCCATTTGACAAAAACGACCAAATTCTCTACCAACCTGTTTGGTTCGAATGCACAACGTCAGCTGCCTTGGGATATGAGCGACAATGACACCGGTTTCTGGAACTCAGCTTATAAATCCGCTCCCGACGCCATGCGTCCCGTCTACTCCAATGGTATGTGGGGATGGTATGCGCCGCGTGATGCCGATGTGCCCAACTCAGCCTATTTCCTGGCTGTAGGCGGTAAAGAGAAACGCACCACCACCAAAATGACTACTGACTTCATTTTGGAGCAGGACCTGGCTATGCTGACCAAAGGATTGAGATTCAAGGCGAACTTCTCTATGGACTATACTTTTGCGGAGAACAAACGTGGCCTCAGTGACCAGTACAACGATGCACAACGCATCTGGGTGGATCCGGATACAGGTAATATCTCTTATAAGTTTGACCCTGATACAGGAACCGGACTCGACAAAGTCACCAATCCTATCTATTGGTTACAACAATCCGGTAGTGCAAACATTGGAGCCACTTATCGCAAACTATACTACTCTATGCAGTTCGACTATGCCCGTACCTTCGGCAAACATGAAGTGACCGGCCTTGGCCTTTTCAGCCGACTAAAAGAGGCACAGGGAAGTGTGTTCCCCATTTATCGGGAAGACTGGGTATTCCGTTTTACCTATAACTACGCCATGCGCTATTTCTTCGAGGCCAATGGTGCTTATAATGGTTCCGAAAAGTTCGGTCCTGATTATCGCTTCGCCTTCTTCCCCTCCCTCTCACTGGGTTGGATGATCAGTGAAGAGAGTTTCATGAAAAAACTGAAGTTCGTCGATATGTTAAAGCTTCGCGCTTCTTGGGGACGAGTAGGTGATGATGCCGTGGTCGCTCCGTGGCAGAGATTTACGGCAGGTCGTTTCTTATACAAAGATCAGTTGAGTTATGGTGGTAACACTGTCATGGGTAGCATCAATCCGGACAACTCTCCTTATACCCACTGGAAAATCTCTTCTCTGGGTAACCCGGATGTCTCTTGGGAAACTGTAGAAAAGCGCAACATTGGTTTAGATTATGCTTTCTTTAATGGACTGATAGCAGGTTCAGTAGATGTATTCAACGATACCCGTACGGACATTATAATTAGCGGTGACAGCCGTGCCATTCCGTCTTATTTTGGAACAACGGCTCCCCGAACCAATTTAGGTAAAGTCAACAGCCACGGTTATGAACTGGAATTACGTTTGAACCATGTATTCAACAATGGTCTACGCGCCTGGCTGAACACCAGTATGACTCACGCCATCAATGAAATCAAGTTCAGAGATGACGCTCCTTTGCTACCTGCTTATCAGAAGGGAGCCGGACATACAATTAACCAAGTATATTCATATATCGACCATGGGAATCTGGCTACCTGGGACGATGTGATAGGTAGTAGTAATTGGACAACTGGAAATGACATGAAGTTACCGGGCGACTACAATATTATAGACTTCAACGGTGACGGTATAGTTGACAACGACGACCGTGCTCCTTATCAGTATGCCAGTACACCGCAGAACACCTATAATGCCTCTCTCGGTTTTGAGTGGAAAGGCTTCAGTTGCTTTGCCCAATTCTATGGAGTAACCAATGTAACCCGTGAAGTCAATTTCCCGACATTCCGTTCTACTGCCCACGTAGCTTATGCAGAAGGTTCATACTGGACACCGGGAGGTAATGCCACCCTACCCACTCCACGCTGGGGAACTACTGTAGACGCAGCTGCTACCGGAACACGTTACTGGTATGATGGTGCTTACCTTCGTCTGAAGAATGTTGAATTATCCTATACATTCAAGAACAATTGGCTGAAGAAAATGGGCATCAATTCCTGCCGTCTCTACTTGAATGGCGATAATCTCTACATGTGGACCGACATGCCGGATGACCGTGAAGCCAACTACGGTACAGGCTCTTCGGACGGTGCCTACCCTACGGTACGCCGCTTCAATTTTGGTATCGACATAACCTTATAATAACGAAGAGATAATTATGAATAAATATATAAATAAACTATTTATGATGTCGGCTATTGCAATGGCTGGCATAATGGGGATGACCTCATGTACAGACTATCTGAATAAAGCTCCGGAAAGTGACTACCAGGATAATGACCCTTATAAGAATTTTATGAACTTTCAGGGTTTCACTGAAGAACTCTATAATTGTATCCCGGTAGTTTCAAACAATAAAGATGCCGGACATACTTGCTTCAACTATGGTGAAGATGAATACTGGGAACCACAGGAAATGCGTATGCAAGCCCGTAGTGTGGACAACGGAGACTTCTGGGCCTGGACTACTGTTTACTATGGTTACCCGAACAATCAAGGTTCGGCAGGTTCAAACAACCGAACTGATAAAGGTCACTTATGGGCCAACTCCTGGTATGCCATCCGTAAAGCCAATATCGGTATCGCCAACCTCGGCAATCTGATAAGCGCCACCGAGGAAGAACGCAATCTCATAGAAGGACAACTTTACTTCTTCCGCGCATGGTACCACTTTATGCTAATGGAATGGTGGGGCGGCATGCCGTATATTGATACAGTGTTGTCTTCGGATGTAGCTCCCACGTTAGCCCGTCTTACATGGCAAGAATGTGCGGAAAAATGCGTAGCCGACTTTGAACATGCAGCCAGTCTACTTCCTGTTGATTGGGATGCAACCACCGCCGGTAAAGTGACCTTAGGCAAAAACAATATGCGTATCAACCGTATTATGGCTTTAGCTTATAAAGGCAAGACCTTGCTTTGGGCAGGCAGTCCGTTGATGAATTGGGCTTCCGGAGGTGCAAAGGAATACAATGCAGAGTTGTGCAAACGAGGTGCCGATGCTCTCGGACAAGCCCTTGCCCTCACCGAATCGACCAACCGTTACGAACTGGCCGACTTCTCCGAATATAACGACATCTTCCTGTTGCATAACTCAAGCGGTAAGCTGAACGGAGTAAAAGAGTCCATCTTCATGGAGAATATCAAGGATTATAGTGGACGCTGGCGCTGGAATATGGTTAACGACTTCCGACCTCAATCCATTGAGTATTCCGGTATTAAATGCTATCCTACCGCCAACTACGTAAACTACTATGGCATGCAGAACGGTTACCCTATTAATGACATGACAAAGGCAGATGCCGAATCAGGCTATGATCCCACACATCCCTGGAAAAACCGCGACCCACGCTTCTATAAAACCATCATGTTCGACGGTGTGAAGTGGAAAAGCACCGGTGGTGCAGGTGGAACGGCAGAACTTTTCACCGGAGGTAGAGAGAGTGAAGAAGCAAATGAAAAGAAAGGTTGCTTCACAGCCTATATGAACAGCAAACTCTGTCCGCAATTGATGAATACGGTTGACGGTTATAAAGAAAATAATATCATGATCCTCAGCCTTATGCGCCTGGCAGATGTATATCTAATGTATGCTGAAGCTACGGCTGTAGGCTACAACGGTCCGAAGGGTAAAGCTGCTACCTACTCACTTACAGCCGAAGAGGCATTGAACAAGATCCGCGAACGTGCCGGGGTAGCTCCCGTACTCGACAAGTTTCTGGGTAGTACTGCTGACTTCCTGAGCGAATTACGCCGCGAACGCGCCGTGGAACTGTCCTTCGAAGGTTTCCGTTTTATCGATCTTCGCCGCTGGATGCTTCTCACCCAATATCCTTACACACTGAAGACCAAGATTGAGTTCGACCGTGCCGATCCTAGTGACTATAATTATGACGAACCGGAAGAAAATGCTATCAAGAACTTGCGTGAAGTAGTATTGCTTGAGCGTAAATATACCGACAGACACTATTGGTATCCGCTCCCTAAAAAGGATGTTAGCATGTATGAAGGGTTCTATCAGAATCCCGGATGGTAATCTTGACGTATTAACTAATAATGACGCAAAAAATGAATAGAAAGTTTATATATATTGGCTGTACTGTTTTCGCCATGTCTCTGTTTCATGCAGGAGGTATCCAGGCGCAAGAAGAAAACAAAGATAGCCTGGTGAATGTGGCTTTCGGTACGGTTGCCCAGGAAGACTTGACGCATGCCATTTCTACGGTCAACACGTCCGAACTGACCAAAAAAGTAAATAGTTCCAGTAGCTTAGTTGGACTGGAAAGTCTGATAGGTGGATACACCGGCAACGTATGGGGGCAAGGAGCACTTGTCCTCGTGGATGGAGTGCCCCGCAGTGCAAGTAATGTACGCGCTTCGGAAATAGAGAGTGTTTCGGTAATGAAAGATGCTGCTGCCGTGGTACTTTATGGTAGCCGTGCGGCAAAGGGTGTTATCCTGATCACTACCAAACGCGGTAAAAATGAACCGATGCGCATCGACGTACGGGGCAATGCAGGCATTAATGTTCCCAAATCTTATCCAAAATATTTGGATTCAGACTGCTACATGACCCTTTACAATGAAGCTTGCCGTAATGACGGGCTGTCCCCAAAATACAGCGCATCAGATATCTACAACACTGCCATGGGAACCAATCCTTATCGTTATCCGAATATTGATTTCTATAGTTCGGACTATCTGAAAAAGGCATATTATAATGCAGATGTGACAGGTGAAGTATATGGAGGTAATGATCGCACACACTATTACCTGAATTTCGGTATGGATTATAGTAACGACCTGCTGAAATATGGTGAATCAAAGAATGCCTACAATATGCGTTTCAATGTACGCGGTAACGTAGACATGACACTTGCCTCATGGCTAAAGGCTACTACCAATGCGGCAGTTGTCTTTACCAATCAGTATGCAGGTCGCGGAAACTTTTGGGGAACCGCATCCACCTTGCGTCCCAACTGGTTTGCCCCGTTATTACCCATCGACATGATGGATACCAGCGTCGCTCAAATACAGGAATATATTACCAACAGTAATCACCTGATTGACGGCAAATATCTGCTTGGAGGAACTTCTTCCGACATGACCAATCCTTTTGCTGATCTTCTGGCTGCCGGATATGTTAAGGAAAAGGCACGTATGTTTATGTTCGATGTCAGCCTTGCCGCTGATCTGGGTTCATTCTTGAAAGGTCTGACGTTTAAGACTTCTTATAGTGTAGACTATACTTCTTACTATTCGGAAGCTTTCAGCGAGACCTACGCCGTTTATGAACCTACATGGTCTCAGGTGAACGGCAAGGATATGATTATTGCCTTGAAGAAGCACAATGAAGACAAAAAAGATCCCAATGAATATGTCGGCAAGTCCACTTACGATCAGACCATGACGTTCAGTGCACAGTTTGACTATGCCCGCACTTTCGCAAAATACCACAACGTAGCAGCCACATTCATAGGTTGGGGTTATCAAACGCAGAATTCTGCTGACGAAAATCATGAAAGCAGTGATTATCACCGTACCAGTAATGTGAACTTAGGCTTACGGGCATCCTACAATTACAATCATAAGTATTATGCCGATTTCAGTGGTGCCGTGATCCATTCGGCCAAATTACCCGAAGGCAAGCGTAACGCTTTCTCTCCGTCAGTCACTTTGGGCTGGAGGATCAGCAAAGAGAAGTTTATGGAGAATGTAAAGTTTATAGACGATCTGAAAATCACAGCTTCTTATGCCAACCTGCATCAGGATCTCGATATCACCGACTATTATCTGTATAAAGGCACTTTCTCCAAAAGAACAAACGAGGGCTTCTATGTACAATGGCATGATGGAACAGCCGGCGGATGGACTCCGGCTTCCAAACGCGGTGATAACCCCAATCTGGGTTTCATCACACGTGAAGAGTTCCGTGCCGGCATTGATGCCACACTGTTCAACCGTCTGCTGAAAATAAATGCGAATTACTTCAGACAAGATACGAAAGGCTTGCTCACCCAAGGTTCATCTTCTATCTATCCTTCCTATTTTGCTTTAAGCAGCAATTCCACTTTCATGCCCTGGATCAATTATAACGAGGACAGACGCAGTGGTTTTGACTTCGCGCTGAGCGCCAACAAGAAATTCGGCGACTTTGACGTAACACTCGGTTTCAATGGTATGGTGTACTCCTCTGAAGCTCTGAAACGTGACGAACTTTACGACGAAGATTACCAGTATCGCAAAGGTCGTGCACTCGATGCTTCCTACGGTTATGTATGCGAAGGTTTCTTCCAAGATCAGACTGACATAGACAATCATGCCCGTCAAACATTTGGTACTGTAAAGCCCGGTGACCTGAAGTACAAAGATATTAACGAGGATGGTGTAATCGACAGCAAGGACCAAATTGAATTAGGAAAGAACGGTTGGTCAGCTCCTCCTTTCTCCTTCGGATTGAACTTAACTGTGAAGTGGAAAAATTTCTCGCTATTTGCCATGGGATCAGGTCAGACCGGCTCTGTAGACTTTAAAAGCAGTTCCTACTACTGGAACCGCGGTACGAGCAAATTCTCAGAAGTGGTATGGGGACGTTGGACCGAAGATACAAAAGATGTGGCCACCTACCCACGCCTGACCACCACCAATGGTGACAATAACTACCGCAATTCCACTTTCTGGATGTATAAGCGTAACTATTTCCGCCTGAACCAAGTGCAGTTGACGTATGACTTCCCTGAAAATACTTTCAAAGGAACGTTTGTTCGTGGTTTAAGTGTTTATTGCGGAGGTAGCAATCTGCTTACCATCTCTAAAGAGCGGAAGCATATGGAGCTGAGTACCGGTTCCCCTCAATGCCGTAACTTCTATGCAGGTTTCAAGGCTGCATTCTGATTTTATTGATTAATAAAGAAGAAGATTATGAAAAAGAAAATTATACCTTTTATAATAGGTGCCCTGATGCTCACCGGTTGTGATGATTTGTTTTCACCAGCCATCGAAAACTTCCAAGGCGTGGAAAACATGTACAACGATGCGGAATACGCACGGGGAATATTGCACAATGTATACAGTCTGATTCCGGGCTATTACGATAACAGCGAGTATGGCACGGATGACGCCGTAACCAACCAGCCAAGTAATGTGTATCTGCAAATGGCCACCGGTGCCTGGACTACAAGTTCATATAATCCACAAAATCAGTGGACCAATTCCTACGGTGCCATTCAATACATCAACCTCTTCCTGGAGCATGTGGGAGGCGTAAAATGGTCGGATGATGAAGAACTGAACAAATTGTTTGCGCAACGCCTCACTGGCGAAGCTTACGGACTCCGTGGGATGTTCTATTTTTATCTGCTCCGTGCCCATGCCGGTTTTGGTGCAAATGGCGAACTGCTCGGTGTACCCATATTTACAGAACCTCAGACAATAGAGTCGGATTTCAATCAACCGCGTGCTTCGTTTCAGGCTTGTGTAGAACAAATCTACAATGATCTTTCCGAAGCAGAGAAAAGACTTCCTTATGAGTATGAAGATGTTTCAGGAAGCGTTCCTGCTGATTTCCAGAGTCTCACACAAGACGTCGGTAAATACAACACCGTTATGGGTGCCAAAGCACGTCAGTTGTATAACGGAATCATAGCCCGTGCCTTCCGTACACGCACAGCCGTACTGGCTGCCAGTCCCTTCTTTGAAGATGCTTCCAACGCTGCCACATGGGCGGATGCCGCTAATGCCGCAGCTGCTGTAATAGACTATAAAGGAGGTCTATCAGGATTAGCATCCGACGGAGTGGAATATTACTCACCTACTATTATAAATACAATTAAGGATGGTGCCAATCCAAATGAAATCTTATGGAGAGGAAACAAAGGAAGTGGTGATAACGACCAGGAATCACAAAATTTCCCACCGAGTTTGTACGGTAATGGTTATATGAATCCGTCGCAGAATCTGGTCGATATATTCCCTATGGCCAATGGATACCCCATCAATGACGCAGCCAGCGGATACGATGCCAACAATCCTTATGCTGGACGCGATCCCCGTTTGGGCAAATACATCTTTTACAATGGAAGTACAATCAGTGAGAAGAGTATAACAATCAACATCAATGAGGGAAATCAAGACGGTGTTAACGTGACCGAAAACCGCTCGACCCGAACAGGCTATTACATGAGAAAACGCTTGCGCATGGATGTGAACTGTAATCCGGCATCCATTTCCAAACAGCCGCATTACACACCCCGTATCCGTTATACTGAAATGTACCTGAATTATGCTGAGGCAGCCAATGAAGCTTGGGGACCGAAAAACGCCAACGGCAGAGATTACTCCGCTTACGATGTAATCAAAGCCATCCGGAAACGTGCCGGCATAGGTGGTACCAATGATGCCTATCTGGAAGCATGCGCTGCCAGCAAAGACAAAATGCGCGAACTGATCCGCAACGAACGTCGATTGGAACTCTGCTTCGAAGGATTCCGTTTTTGGGATCTCCGTCGCTGGAAAGCCGACCTGAACGAACCGGTATATGGCATTAGCTGGAATGGTAACAGCTATCAGAAGATAACCGTAGAAGAACGTTCGTATGAAGATTATATGTACTGTTGCCCTATCCCCAACTCTGAGATACTGAAGTACAGCAACCTCATCCAGAATAAAGGATGGAAATAAACAAAATTGTGAACACTATTAATAAAATAGCATGATATGAAAAAGAAATTAGCATATATCGGACTGACTTCATTACTCTTGTCTTTCACCGCGTGCGAAAGCTCTGACAATGAATTCTCCGACTTCGATTATCAAACTGTATATTTTGCCAATCAATATGGTTTGCGTACCATTGAATTGGGAGAAGACGAATTCCTCGATAACTCTTTGGATAATCAGCACAAAGTATCCATTAAAGCAGCTTGGGGTGGTGGTTATACCAACCGCAAGAATGTAATTATTGATACTCAGGTAGATGAATCGCTTTGCGAAAACCTCTATTTCAAAGGAAGTAACACTCCTGTTACCCCTATGCCCACCTCCTACTATACCCTGGCCGCCAACCAGATCAATATTCCCAAGGGTGAAGTTATAGGTGGTGTAGAGGTACAGTTTACCGATGCATTCTTTGCCGATAAAAAGACTCTTGATAATTATTACGTGATTCCTCTGAAGATGACAGGCGTACAGGGTGCAGACTCCATCCTTCAGGGTAAGGCAGTCGTAGCAAACCCCATGTTGACAAATAGTGGCGACTGGAGTGTACAACCCAAGAATTTTGTACTTTATGCTGTAAAGTATGTCAATCCCTGGCATGGTGAGTACCTGCGTCGTGGAGTGGATCAAGCTGTGATAAACGGCGTTTCTTCGCAATTGGTACGCCATCAACAATATGTAGAGAAGGATGAGAAAGTAAATATTACAACTGAAAGCCTGAAAGACAATATTCTATCCTTATCAACCAAGGATGCACAAGGTAATCTTTTCAATTACAACCTCAGCTTGACTTTTACCGAAGATGGTAATTGCACAGTAGGTAGTACTTCCGATGATCTTATCATTTCCGGTACCGGTAAATTTGTGAAGAAGGGCGAAAAGAACAGCCTTGGCGGTAAAGATCGTAATGCTATCTATCTGGACTATACAATTGACTTTAAAACCAAAAACATGCAGTACGCCACCAAAGATACGTTGGTGTTAAGCAGTCGTGCCGTACAAGGTGGCAAGTCATTCGAGATAGAAATAAGATAGTATTATCTGGTATAAACGTTTAAACAAAGAAAACATGAAATACTTTAATCATAAGATAATCGGTATTGCCATGATGTGTGCAACGGTTATGGCATGCACCGATAAGTATGACTGCAACCTTCAGGTAGAAAAGCCTGAAGAAGTGGCCAATAGCGAATACCTGGCCAGCTTTGATTTGCTGAAATCGTACATTACCCGCGATGCCAGTTCTCCGTTCAAGTTTACGGCAAACTTGTCTTCAACAGACTTTTTAAAGAAAGACATTGCTTACAGCACCATACTTAGCAATTTTGATGGCATAGATATTGGCGGTTCTATCACTCCCGTCAATTCATTGAAAGAGGATGGTTCCTTCGATTTTGGCGGAATGCAATTAGTAGCTGATGCTGTCAAAGGAACGGACATAACGCTTTATGGTGGTACGCTCTGTTCCAATCAGGGACAACGCACCGCTTATTATAATGAACTGATACAGCCCATCATTATTCCCTTCGTACCCGAGAAAGGTAAAACTGTGATTTGTGACTTCGAGAATGATGAACTAGGCAAAGCTTACGGTATGACCGGAGGAAGTCAGGCTGTGGTAGAAAACGACCCGGATGGGAAGAGTGGTAAAGCACTGCATGTAGGTACCGACGATAACAAAGCTGCCTATTCACATCCTAAGTTCAACGTCAAGTTACCGGAAGGTCGAAAACTGGGTGATTACGTCAATCTGACCATTGATATGCGTATTGTAAACGAAGACGGTATATATGGAGCAGGTATGAGAGTCTTTATTAATGGAAAAGAGTTCAACGTTGGTATGAATGCTAAAACTTTTGGTTGTAATCCCAACACTTGGAATCGTGGAGCGGTCATCAGCTTAAATAGCGCTACAGCTCCAGGCTTCATATTGCCGGATGAAATGAAAGGACTTACTGAATTTGAGCTTGCCATTGGTTCCGCTTCTGGAGGAGCACAATATTTTCTCGATAACATCGTGATGAATTATGAGCTTCCCGGAACAGGTGTTACTAAAATTGACTTTGAAAAAGATGAACTTGGAACGTCTTATCCGATGACTAACGGAAACTCTTCCGTTGTAGAAAATGATCCTGAAGGCAGTGGTAAAGTATTACACGTAGGTACAGCTGCTACCCCTTGCAATAGATCTTATCCTAAATTCACAGTAAAATTGCAAAACGGAAGAACGTTAGGTGACTACATAGGTCTTTCTCTCGACATGTACCTGATAGATGGTAAAGGTGGCTGGGGCGACGGCATGCGGGTAGTGATTAATGGACAAGAATTCAACTGCGGCCAAGGACCGTTCAACTTCGGTTGTGAAGCTAACAAATGGGGACGAGACAAGATTTATATCACATTCCTGAAAGAAGGTGAAGAAACAGGTAAGGGAAAAATCGCTATACCCAATTCCATGAAAGATCTGACCGAGATAGAGCTGGCCGTAGGTTCAGGCTCGGGTGAGTGGCATGCTTACATCGATAATATCAACCTCCACTGGAAAGCTGATGATACCATCATCGAGAAAACTCCGGAAGAGAAAAAGAATATCTTCACTGAAGAGATGAATAAATGGATCGGTGGTATAGTAAATGCCGGTGGTGAATCTGTAAAAGTATGGAATATTGTAGGCGAACCACTTGACAAAACCATGGATGCCAACACCTTCAACTGGGGTGAATATTTGGGCGAAGTAGAATATGCACGTACAGCCGTAAAACAAGCACGTGACACAGCAAAAATTGATCTCAACCTCTTCGTTAGCAATACTTTCAATCAATCTGATGAGATGGGACAGAAAGCCGATGAATTGATCGCATTGGTAAAATCCTGGGAAGCAGATGATGTAACCCGTATTGACGGATACAACATCCTTCTTCATGCGGTTTATTCCAAAGATGCCACTTCTCAGAAAGCCAATGAAGAGATGATTTCCGAATTGTTCGACAAGCTGGCACAGACCGGTAAACTGATACGTGTATCCGACCTCAGCATGATGGTGGAAGATACAGAGGGTAAGTTCATCCAGACCAGTAAACTGACCGCCGATGAACGGAGTGCCGCAGCCAACTATATAGCTTTCATCATGAAAGAATATCGGAAAACTATCGCATCGGACAAGCAATATGGCATATCCATTTCAAGTATGACCGAAACCAGTACCGGTAACAAGATTTGCCCCTGGACTTCGGGATACAATCGAAATGGAATGTATGAAGGAATAGTTGAAGGATTGAAATAACCCGAAGTATAATGAAACTATTTATTAGAAATCTATGCATTTTTCTGATGGGAATGTCATGTTGGGCATGCTCTGATAATAATAATGCGGAGACTGATGATAACGGGAAGGGCGCATATGCGCTCTTCCTAAAAAAGTCAATTACAGTGAGTGCCGGTGAAAACCAGACAGAGGTCGTTATAGAGTGGGCAAAAACCTCCTGGGAGATAACCTTCGAACAGGGAGATATTGTAAAAAGTATAACTCCGATGTCAGGTGGAAGCAGTGATAGAGAAAAGCAGTACACAAAAATTCAAGTGGTTTGCAATGCTAACGCTTCAATGAAACAACGTACACAGACTATTCACATTACTGACCTAACCAACAAGCAGACTACCGATTTATTGATAGAACAGGAACCGGCGTTCAAGTCTGTTACACTTAATATTGACCCTACAGTAAAATATCAGCCGATAGCAGGATTCGGTGGAATGTACAATCCTAAAATTTGGTGTGGCGGAAACCTCATTTCTGCCCGACAATTAGACCAAATGTATGGTGAAGGCGGATTGGGCTACTCCATCCTTCGCCTGATGGTTTATCCCAACGAATCTGATTGGAATGCTGATGTAGAAGCGGCTAAAGCGGCACAGGCCAATGGAGCAATAGTTTTTGCATGTCCGTGGGACTGTACTGATGCTCTCTCCGAGCAAATCAAGGTGAACGGCAAAGAAGTAAAACATCTCAAAAAAGAGAACTATGGAGCATACGCCGATCATCTTATCCGTTACATCAATTTCATGAAACAGAATGGAGTAGATCTTTATGCCATATCTGTTCAGAATGAACCGGATATGGACTTTACTTATTGGACTCCTCAGGAAGTGGTAGATTTTGTGAAACAATACGGTGCCAAAATCCGTGAAACCGGAGTCAGACTGATGTCTCCCGAAGCATGTGGTACACCACCCGAATACACGGATCCGATCATCAATGATGCCGGAGCATTTGCACAGACCGATATTATTGCAGGACACCTTTATCAAGGTTTTACAGACCTGGATAATGGATACGTCAAAAATCGTCACGATTACATCTGCGGTCTCTACCCTCGCATCCATGGAAAGACCTGGTGGATGACGGAACATCTCTTTAATGACGGAGAAAAATCAGATGATCCGTCAGCATGGGAATTCCAAAAGTGGCAATACTGCCTCAACCACCTTGGCAAAGAAATCCACATGTGTATGGAGGGCTATTGCAGTGCATACGTATACTGGTATTTAAAGCGCTTCTATGGATTGATGGGCGATAATGACAAGCGCAGCCCGGTGGGTGAAGGTGAAATTGCTAAGAATGGTTACATCATGGCCCATTACGCGCAGTACGCCACAGGTACTACCCGTATTAAAGCTGTCACGAATAATACAGGAATATGTGCCACAGCCTACATCAATGAAACAGGAAATGAAGTAACGGTTGTATTGCTGAATTTCACCGGAGCCACCCAGTGTATAGAAATACCGTTGGCAGGAATGAAGCATGCAAATGCCGTTGAAACCAATGAAAACAAAAATATGGAAGTTATCAGTACTGAGATGCTGGAATCTGGCGAGGGTGTATATGTACTGTTGTCCGGTAACAGCATAGTCTCTGTCCGGTTGACCTTATAGTTGCATGAAGTGATATGGAATCACTCAAGTAGTTCATATTCTCCCCAAATGGTAAGTGTTGCCAAAGCAAAACAAAAAATTGCTTTGTGCAACACTTTTTTTTATTTTTGATGTCACGTTCGCTTTACACGTTCGTCTTAGTAATGTAAATGGAACTCAAACAATTTAAAATATCCGTTCTACCCCTCCGCAATAAGCTATTGAATTATGCGCGGAAGTTGACCGAAAGTCCGGACGATGCAGAAGATACCGTACAAGAAGTCCTGCTCAAGCTATGGAACAAAAGACTTGAACTGGAACAGTACCGCAACATTGAAGCATTCGCCATGACTATGACACATAATCTCTGCATGGATATGTGGCGCACCAGGCATACCGCCAGCGTACCGTTAGAGTATGTACAGGATGCCACTCCCGGTGGAACACCGGAACGGTTGCTTGAGATAAAAGACGAAATCCGTCTGATGCATGAAATTATTAATTCATTGCCTACCTTGCAGCGCACCATCATGCGGATGAAAGACATCGAGGAGTATGAAACGGAAGAGATCGCCGACATCACAGGCTGTAATCCGGAAGCCATCCGAAGTAACCTGTCGAGAGCGCGAAAAAAAGTGAGAGAAATTTACCTGCAAACCGTACAAGAAAAAATAAGGAGGAAACAAGTATGAAGATAGAAGAATTAATAGACCGCTATTTCGAAGGACAGACCTCATGTGAGGAAGAACGCGAATTACGCAGTTTCTTCACGCAAGAAAATGTACCGGAATCGTTACAAGTATATCGTCCCTTGTTTGTCTGCCTGGATCAGGAAGCAAAAGCATTCCGGCAAGAAAGTGCTCCTGTTAAAAAGCCTTCCTTCCGCCGTCGCTTTATTTACACAACGGGAGGAATAGCAGCCGGAATTTTATTAGTGATCGGCATTGCCGGTACGCAACGATACCTTCACCCCACTCCGGAAAATTACGTCATCATCGACGGCAAGCAATACACGGATGCAAACCTGGTGCATGAACAAGCACTTGCTGCTTTCCGAGATATGCGAACTACGGAAGATGAAGTGCTTGATCTGATGTTTGAATAATAAAAAGAACTAATAGATACAATTATGAAAAAGTTCACTCATACCCTGCTATGCTGCCTGCTGCTCTTGTTCAGTACCGGCATGTACGCCCAGAAAGGGCTGCAAATAGCATCCGTATTTCAGAAATACGGCAATGAGAAAGGGGCCACTTACGTGGAACTGTCCAAGATGTTATCCAAGAATTGGGACATCACCCATTACCAAAGCCTGAAACTGACAAAGGCAGAAAAGGCATTACCGGATATCTACCGGTGTCTGGAATCCGACCGGGAACATGCCAGGAAAATAAAAGAAGTGGTGACAGACGGGCATATTCAATCGGGATACTACCAGTTGCCTCCGGTAAAAGATAAAATAAACCGCTTCATACTATTCCGGCTCGGCAAGAAAGGAGAAGCCACACTTATCTATATCGAAGGCGAAATAGACAGTGACGACCTTGTTACACTGATATTCAGCAAAGACTAATTCTGAAATTTATAAATCACAAATAATAAAACTTATGAAACGAATTTTCTTTTTATTCCTTATCATGACTTCCATGACAGTCGTGGCACAAGAAAGCATCCCGCAAGATACAACTCTCTATCTCAACGGACGGAAGATCATCATTAAAGAACATGATGGCAAAATCAAAGTGAAAATGTATGAGGCAAAAGCCGACAATGACACCATCGAAAACACCCAGGTATTTGAAGGTGTGTATCTGGACGGCCGCAGCATTGAACGAACCACAACGGTTTCCGTACCTTTCGTGAAGAAGAAAAAAGGCTATTACCGCTTTGATCCTCACTACCCTGCCATCTATTTCGGCTTTAACAAACTGGCAAGCAATACATTTCAGTACTCTGCCAAAGTACCTCAACTTGGCTCGAAATCCTGGGAATGGGGTATCAATCTGTTTAATACCGGAGTTGCCATAACCCGTAACAATCATTGGGGATTGACCACCACCCTCGGTTTAGCACGTATCGTCTATAAACTGGATGACAATTACGGCTTTGAGAAAGTAGACGGCATCACCGTTTGCCGGCAAGCCGAAGATGTGGATTACCAAAAGAGCTGGCTGCGCTATTGGGCTTTCCGTCTGCCTGTCAGTCTGGAATGGCAAACCAAATTCGGCAGTCGCCGTGCTTTCATTGCCGCTGGTCCGGAAGTGGAATGGCGTGTAGGGGTTAAATCCAGAGCCAAATATGATGATAAGAAACATACTTTGAGTAGCAAGCTGAATACCCATCCGCTTGGCATGAATCTGCTGCTACAGGCCGGTTATGGTTGCTTGGGATTCAATGCCCGTTTCGCTCTCACTTCTCTGTTTGAAAAGAATAAAGGACCCGAACTCTATCCGGCTTCTATAGGCATAGGTTGGTATTGGTAAATACAGAAAACATTGTTATCTTTGTCAGTAACTCTAAAAATAATCATTTTTATTATGACCAAAGAAGAACTTATGAGAAAAGCGATTGAGCTCTCCACGGAGAATGTCGCTAACGGTGGCGGCCCATTTGGTGCCGTCATTGCCAAAGATGGAGAAATCATAGCTACCGGAACGAATCGTGTGACATCCTCATGTGACCCGACAGCGCATGCCGAAGTCAGTGCCATTCGTGCAGCAGCCACGTCACTAGGTACTTTCAACCTCAGTGGTTGCGAAATCTATACCTCTTGTGAGCCCTGCCCCATGTGCCTCGGCGCTATCTATTGGGCCAGACTGGACAAAATGTATTATGGAAACAACAAGACTGACGCCAAAAATATAGGTTTCGACGACTCTTTCATATATGATGAAATCGCTTTAAAACCTGCCGATCGCAAACTACCCTCAGAAGTATTGCTACACAATGAAGCCATCAAAGCTTTCGAAGCATGGGCTGAGAAAGAAGATAAAATAGAGTATTAAGAAATTAGACAAGAAAAGTCCCCGGAGTACTGCTATCTCTCCGGGGACTCGAATTTAATACACAAGGTATTTGCAATGAAAGGTTATTTGCTTATATTGTTATTCTTTTAGAAACGCATACCTAAAGATAATATCACCTGGCTGCGAGTATTAGTCAGCTTAGCAGCAGTAAGTCCTACTTCGCCATCTTGAGAAGAATCGAAAGGATAAAAATCACCTTTCTGTACTGAATATTTGTAAGCTAAATCGGCATAAAATGCAGAGCCTCTGTAACCGATACCCAGTGTGTAATTACTCAATGACTTAAGATTAGCATAATCCGTATCAGTATTAATGGACTCTATAGGCAATGCCTTAATAGCATCCTTCTTGAAAGCAGAGCTACTATAATTATATCCGGCACGCAAAGCAAACTGTGGAATTACTTTATACTCAGCACCAATGCGGAAAGTATTGACGCCCTTCAAACAGAGTTTAGACTCATTACTTTGCCATTCCATCTTATCGCCATCAGAATAATAGAACTTAGTTGTCGAGTAGTCTTTATACTCATATTCAGCACCTAAAGCCAATTGAGTTCCTACAGTATATCCCAAGCTCAGATTATAAGTCCATGGAGTGTTCATCTGATATTCTTGTTTCAAATCTCCATTATTCAAATAATCAAAGCTATCCACCGTTGTAGATACAACCTTATCTCCCTGATACAGATCGGAAACAAGACGGGCTGAAGTAGACCATGTCAAATTATAGAAAGTCGGGGTATGTATGGCAAGCCCGAGACGTAAAGGTGAATCCTCAAACGGACGAAGAATAGCACCAAGTTTAAAGTCAAAGCCGGCACCACTTACTTTATTGAAACTTTCCAAGATGTATCCGGAACCTGTCGGTTCTTCATTTCCTGTACGGAAATCTTCATCATATAATGTATACTTATTATAGTCCACATCATAAGCTCCTATCGTAAAGCCAAGATAGAAACGATCATTAAAGTTGAAAGAAACATTAAAATCAAATTGATTTACTCCTCCACTTTCCCGAGAACGGAATTCACGTAAATAAGGATAGTCACCGTCTCCTAAAATGCTTGTGTAGAAATTATAATTCTCATATAAAAGATTACCTTCCTCATCCTTTATTTGATTACCATCGGCATCATTATAAGGATAAGGTGTCTTATCAGTAGTTATTGAAGGATTTATCAGGTGTCCCTCCCATCCCAGTGCGGAAAGCCATCCGATATCATTTGCATTAAAAGGATTACTACCCTTCCACATTTCCGGTGTAATCCCATCGGACATAGCTGCCATCTGATAGGTCTGCGAATAACCATTCAAGTCTCCTGCCATAGTCATATTCCGATTGAAAGACTTTACTTTCTGATAATTAAAGGCAAAGTTTACATAACGTAATGACGTAACATTACCAACCTTGGTAGAAAACACAACACCTGCATTATCAAAGTTCCAACGGTTTTTTCCCATATTAAATGTCTGTCCGCCATATTTGCTTTCAACATCTGTAATCGAATAGCCGAAAGATGCTACTATATCGTTACTACGATAGATACCAATACCCGCAGGGTTCGTACCGATAGTGGAAATATCACCACCTAACGCTCCCATTGCGCCTCCCATACCTACGAAACGAGCAGTACCACTTAGATCTTTACTGGCTATATTCGTAGCATCGTATACCGTCTGTGCCCCTGCACCCATTGAGACGAACATAGCAAGGGCTGTTAGAGTCATTATCTTTTTCATAATTCATTCATTTTTGTGTGAAACACTTAACTTTTATCTTCTTCTGCTTGAGCCGCCACCGCCACCACTGGAACGTGTGGAACCTCCACCGCCACTGGAATAGCTACTGCCACTGGAACGGGAACTGCTTCCTGATGAATAACTGCTACTGGAAGAAGAACGAGTGGAAGGAGCACTATAAGACCGTGAGCTAGAAGAACGATTATTATCATTAGAGTAGCTGCGTGGAGCTGTTGAACTACCCCGGTTATAGGTACTGCTACTACGTGTTGAAGTACTTCTTACAGTGCCGCTACTTCCCGAAGATGATCTCGTTGAAGTACCACGAACCGTACTACCACTACGTACATTTCCTACATTGCTATTATAAGAAGAGCTGCTACGTGTACTACTTGGACGTGTATAGGTAGAACGTCTTGAGGAAGCTGCATCTGTGCGGGTTGACATTCCCGGACGTTCACCGGAAGAACGGGTTCCCACTACCCGACGGGTAGTTCCACTTTCTCCACGTCTTACTTGTCCACTTGTGCTTTGTCTGGTCGCACCTGTCACTCTACCAGTTCCGTCAGTACGCCGTGCAGTTGTCGTACTACGTGTTCCGCTGTAGCGCCTGTTCGTATATGTATCACGACTCCCCCAATGGTTGCCTCCCCAGTGTCCACCGCCACCGGGATACCAGCCACCGCCAGGATAATAATGATGGTGATGATGTCCCCATCCCCAACTCCAGCCACCGTAGAAACCGCCCCAGCCATAGGACCAGCCACCGTAACTGTAATAAGGTGAGTATCCACCCCAACCATAATAAGGATAGCCTCCCCATCCGTAGGAGTTATAACGCCAATCCCACCATAAGCGGTTAGAGAAAGTCGGGAAAGCATACGCATACATTCCGTCAGTATAAACGTTCCAGTCCCATGAATTCAGACCGTAAACGATATCCCAATAATACGGGCTACTGATGCTCACCGCATAACGCGGGTTGCGGAAACGTACGATACGCATAGCATATTCATAATCATCTTCCGAACCATCGAAGCCATTTACCCATTCACCATCCGGATCGGGCACTGCTTTTTCCTTAATATATAAGGTATCATCTTCCATTACGAAGTCATTCTCACGAGAATCATAACGACGGTTATATTCGTCTACATCACGTGTATTTCCTTTACGATCCTGTACTACAACAGTAGTATTACCTGGCGACGTATAAACCGTAGTTGGTGCATTCGACTTTACTACAATTTCTTCAGTCGGAGCAGAGCTTGTAACTTTCTTCTCCTGCTTCTTTTCCTTCTTATCCTTAGAAGGAATGTAGTAAAGGTCGTCATCTATGCTCTGCGCCGAAACCATCCAAGGGAGGCACAAGGCAAAAAGCGATAAAAAAACAATCTTTTTCATATGGGTGTGGTTTATAGGTTTTACATTAATCCATTTTATCACGTCACAAAGATAGCGATGGATTTTACCGCATACAGGAGAATTTCCCCAAATGATTATAGGGATTTCCCTATTCTATCATAACAAAAGGGATATTATTTTGGTTTTCAATGCACTAAATTAAATCTCCAGTGCAAGTTTATAACACATGAAACTTATCCGTTTGACGGATATAAAATACCGGAGAAATCAGTGCGTGATATCTGGCTATCTACTGATGAGATAAAGGCTATACGAGATGTAAAAGTCAGCAGGGAGAATCGGATTAGGAAGTATCTCCGGAATTTGTATATGTTTATACATTTTATCTATCTGATCTTTTTTTATTACTTTTGCAGCAAATAAACGAACAATACTAAAAAAAACAATGCAAGACATAAGAAAGCAAAACGTATATGACCTTGCCCAAGAAAGATTACGTGTCATTTTTCAGAATTTTGATAATATTTACATCTCATTTTCAGGAGGCAAGGATAGCGGTGTACTATTAAATTTATGCATAGATTATATCCGCAAACATAATTTAAAAAGAAAAATTGGGGTATTTCATATGGATTATGAAATACAATACAACATGACAATTGATTATGTGGAACGAACTTTTAAAGAGAATCAAGACATCCTGGATATATATCATGTTTGCGTACCTTTTCGAGTAACGACATGTACGTCCATGTATGAAGATTATTGGAGGCCATGGGATGAAGACAAAAAAGCAGTCTGGGTACGCCAAAAACCGGAGAGGGCAATGACATTACATGAGTTCCCTTTCTACACTACCGACATGTGGGATTATGATTTTCAAATGGAATTTGCCCAATGGCTACATAAAAATAAAAAGGCTACCCGAACATGCTGTTTAGTTGGCATTCGTACACAGGAAAGCCATAATCGTTGGCGTGCCATTTACAGAAAAACAAAGGAACGATATGCCAACTACCTATGGAGTACCCAAATTACTGAAGGTGTTTATAACCTCTATCCTATTTTTGACTGGAAAACAACTGATATCTGGGTAGCAAATGGTAAATTCAAGTGGGATTATAACCATCTGTACGATCTTTATTATCAAGCAGGAATTAGCCTTGACCGACAACGGGTAGCAAGTCCTTTTATCTGCGAAGCCATAGAGAGCCTGTCACTGTACAGAGTGATTGATCCCGATATGTGGGGACGGATGATTGGCCGGGTTAACGGAGTAAATTTTTCCGGGATTTACGGAAAAACCGGAGCCATGGGAAGAGATGAGATACATTTACCCAAAGGATATACATGGAAATCCTTTACAGAGTTTCTTCTGTCTACTCTACCTGAACATACCCGGAACAGATACCGGAAGAAATTGGAGACAAGCATCAGATTCTGGAAGAATAAGGGCGGTGTACTCAGTGACGAAGTGATACAGAAACTAAGAGAAAGAAATATTCCTATTCAAGTAGGAGAAAGCACAAACTACAAAACGGACAAGAAACCTGTCAGGATGGATTATTTAGATGATATTGATATTGCAGAGTTCAAGGAAATTCCGACTTACAAAAGAGTGTGTATCTGTATCCTACGCAATGATCACGTTTGCAAATATATGGGATTCGCACTGACAAAAGAAGAAACACTCATGAAAAATATGGCATTAAAACAATATGGAAAGATTTTCAAAGATGAATAGAATTTCTTAAATGCCCCATCTTTAAATAAGGCAAACTGCATCTCAGCATAACTTTTTCATGCAAGCATGAAAGTTCTACATTCGATTTGCATTATCTTTGCAGCTAATAAACAAATATACAAAGAAACTGGTTCGCTTCGCTAACAGAGGCTTTGCATTTAACAATAAATTATATTCCAATGAAATATTTAGAATTTACTTTCCGCACTTCTCCTTGTACAGAAGTAGTAAACGATGTGCTTTCCGCTATCCTGGGCGATGCAGGTTTTGAGAGTTTTGTTGAACAAGAAGGCGGTATTGCTGCCTATATACAAAAAGATTTGTATGATGAAACAACTGTAAAAGCAGCTATTGACGAGTTCCCCCTACCAGATACCCAAATTGAATATACTTTTACAGAAGCCGAAGATAAAGACTGGAATGAGGAATGGGAAAAGAACTTCTTCCAACCGATTGTGATTGGTGACCGCTGTGTCATCCACAGTACTTTCCACCATGATGTTCCCCAAACAGAATATGATATTGTCATCAATCCGCAAATGGCTTTCGGTACAGGACATCACGAAACCACCAGTCTCATCATCGGTGAACTACTGGACACTGACCTGCAAGGCAAGTCCCTTCTCGATATGGGTTGCGGCACTTCCATCCTTGCCATTCTTGCTCGCATGCGTGGTGCAGAACCTTGTACTGCCATCGATATTGATGAATGGTGCGTTCGTAACTCACTTGAAAACATCGAATTGAACCACGTAGACAATATTTCCGTATTCCAGGGAGACGCCTCTTCACTAGAAGATATAGGTCCGTTTGACGTAGTCATTGCTAACATCAACCGGAACATTCTGCTGAATGACATGAAACAGTATGTACGTTGCATGCGCAAAGGTTCCCAACTCTTTATGAGTGGATTCTATGTGGACGACATTCCTCTGATCCAGGCAGAGGCCGAACGTAACGGATTACACTTTGTACACCATCAAGAGAAAAATCGTTGGGCGGCAGTGAAATTTGAACTTTAAAGCCTACTTGTCCCGGGTAGCATCTACCCGATAACTCCGGCTGATGCTACCTGCTCAATTATGGACAAAAAAATCCCGACAAGACAATAATTGTCTGCCGGGAACCAGTATGAATATTATTTTGGAACTTATAAATGTTATCAAAAATAAACATTTAAGCAGATATTACTTTTTCCATATATAATAAGGTATAAATAATACCTTTATACATTTCAACAGCTTCTTTACGAATGTACAATACTCCAAAATGTCAGAAAAATAATTTTAAAGTATTCTTTCACAGAACGGTGATTGATATACTTCATATTATATTGAATTTTATCTGGAAGAATTTGTTCCACATACGCACGATCTGCATCTTCTGTCTGTCCCAAAATCGTATTTTCATCTACATACTCTATAGATGCATAATCTGTAATTCCAGGACGAACAGACAGTACTCTTCTTTGCTCTTCCGTATATAGGTCAACATATTTCCGAACTTCCGGGCGAGGACCTACCAAGCTCATATCTCCTTTCAGTACATTGAATAATTGTGGCAATTCATCCAATTTGTACTTACGAATAAAGTATCCAACACGAGTAATTCGCGGATCACGTCCACCTACTGTTATCAAGCCCTGTTTATCCGAACCGATGCGCATTGATCGGAATTTGTAGACATAAAAATCTCCACCATTACGCCCTACACGCAACTGTTTATAAAAACCACCACCTTTACTTTCCAAACGAATAGTTATATATAACAATAAAAAAACAGGAAAGAGCACAATTATGCCCAAAAGAGAAAAGAGAATATCAAAAAAACGAATCATCATTTATCACCAATCACTTTCCAATATGCTTCCTTTACAACTCTAATAATAAAACTCAATTTTTCTCCATCTAATTGTGGATAAATAGGCAAAGAAATTTCTCCTTTAAAATTTTCATAAGCTTGCGGATAATTTTTTATATCATATCCTAATGAGCTAAAAAATGAAAGCATCGGCATTGGAATAAAATGAACATTTACAGCAACTTCGCTTTTCGCAATTTCATCAATCATTCGATCTCGCTGTTCTTCCGTAAAATCTTTAATACGCAGAGCATAAATATGGTATGAACTTTCCTTTTCTCCAACAATAGAAGGCGGTAAAACAGCCCAATCGCAATCGGCAAATGCTTCCGAGTAAGCATTAAAAACTCTTTTCCTTTCCTCCAATAATTTTGGATATTCTCGTATCTGAGCTAGACCAATAGCAGCATTTACATCAGCCATGTTTATTTTCATACCTAAACCTACTATGTCATAACGCCACCCACCAGCTTTCGACTTAGAAAAAGCATCTTTAGTCTGACAATTCAAACTCATCATACGAAGTTCTTTATAAAGCTCCGTATTATCAAATGGTTCAGGTAAATTTAGACAGATGGCTCCTCCTTCAGCTGTCGTCACATTCTTTACAGCATGAAGAGAAAAGATAGCGACGTCTGTTTCACATCCTGTACGCTGATTTTTGCTGTAATAAGCTCCTAAAGAGTGCGCTGCATCATTCATTACAAGAATGCGTCCTAACTTTTCCTGTACCGGAGATGCTACCTGAAATAGGCTCTGCACTTCAGGCTCTTTAACCAATTTCATGATGCGATCATAATCACAAGGAAAACCTGCAATATCTACTGGAATAATAGCTTTAGTCCTTGGAGTAATCGCCTTACAAATAGCTTCTACGGAGATATTAAAATCCTCTCCGGAATCTACCATAACTGGCTTTGCACCAGCATGAAGCACCGCTAAAGCCGTAGCACTATACGTATATGCTGGTACAATAACCTCATCCTCCTCTGTCACTCCCAACCAACGGAGCATCATTATAGCACCCGAAGTCCAGGAGTTTACACAAAGCACTTCTTGAGCATTAGAAAATACTCTGATTTCTTCTTCCAATGCTTTCACTTTAGGCCCGGAAGTTATCCAGCCGGAACGTAACGAATCAACGACTTCGTTGATGACCGCCTCGTCAATATAAGGGGGCGAAAATGGAATTTTCATATTCTGCTATATAATTAAAAATAATTTTAATCATCTAATTGTGCCCTGATATACAATTTTTTAACAAACTGCATATCATGCATCACCATTATTTTCACCAATTCAGAAAAACCAGTCTTTGTTGGATTCCAGCCAAGCAATGTCTTCGCTTTGGTCGGATCTCCTAATAACTGTTCAACTTCACAAGGTCGGAAATACTTGGAATCAACCTCAACCAATGCTTTACCAGTTTTTACATCAACGCCCTTTTCATTTACCCCTTCGCCTTCCCAACAAAGGTCAATACCTGCTTCCTTGAATGCAAGCGTAGCAAATTCTCGAACCGTATGCATTTCACCTGTAGCTATAACAAAATCTTCTGGAACATCATGCTGCAATATAAGCCACATACATTCCACATAGTCCTTTGCATACCCCCAATCACGACGTGCATCCAAATTGCCCAAATAAAGTTTATCCTGAAATCCTTGTGCTATACGAGCAGCGGCAAGTGTTATTTTTCTAGTCACAAATGTCTCTCCTCGTCGTTCACTTTCATGGTTGAAAAGGATGCCATTAACAGCAAACATACCATAACTTTCACGATAATTTTTTGTAATCCAAAAACCATATTGTTTAGCCACCCCGTAAGGGCTACGAGGATAGAATGGTGTTGTTTCCTTTTGAGGAATTTCTTGTACTCTACCAAATAATTCGGATGTAGAGGCTTGATAAATTTTTGTTTTCTTTTCCAAACCGAGAATACGCACGGCCTCCAACATACGCAATGTACCCACTGCATCCGCATCCGCCGTGTATTCAGGTACATCAAAACTAACCTTCACATGACTTTGTGCCGCCAAATTATAAACCTCATCAGGTTGCACCATCTGGATAATCCTAATCAACGAACTACTATCTGTCATATCTCCATAATGGAGATTAATCAGACGGTCCTTTTTCATATCCCGTACCCATTCGTCAAGATACAAATGCTCAATACGCCCAGTATTAAAAGATGAAGACCGACGAAGAATGCCATGGACTTCATACCCTTTTTCTATTAACAATTCTGCCAAGAATGAACCATCCTGACCAGTAATCCCTGTAATCAATGCAACTTTTTTCATCTTATTATTTATTCATATTCTTAATATATCTATACATTTTTCTTTGAGGATAAGCAATAAAATCATAATAGACCCGGTATCCCAAGGAAGAATAAAAACCTTGTGCTTTTGCATTATCATCATAATCGGTTGTCAAGGAAATAACCTTTCCGCCTTTACCCACAATCACTTGTTCCAATTCACACAAAAGAGCTTTGCCAATTCCGCTTCTCTGATAGTCAATGTCAACTCCTATAGACAATAATTCCGCATATTCCCCCGCATCATCAAACACGCCCCCCCTTTTAGCTAGATTTTTATACAAGTGTACAATTGCTCCTGGATTAGTCAACAGTAGACGAAAAGCCATCAATATATATGCAAACAGGTTCTCCTTTATAAGTTGAGAATGAAAAGAAGCTGATTTCATTGTAGCAGCACAAAAACCAAGTAACCGCCCTTCACGATAATATCCTAAAAGAATCCCTTTGCTACTTTTCTTGACCGTTCTATAATACAAAGACAAAAAAGCACTACCTAAACTAGTCAGAAAAAAACCTGGAAAAGCTTGATTATGAATAGTAACAAGTGTACAAATATCAGTATCAGATACATCTTTTATTTCAACAGGCATATTCTTCTATGATTTTAGTAACCAATGACAAATTACATTCCTTCGAGAAACGTTTCATAGCGTAACGAAAACCATTTTCCCCCTTCCTGCCTAACGTTTCCAAATCCCAATTTTGAATCACCTCTTGTAATGCTCCAATCAAAGCTTGCTCATTCTCAGCATCCACAACAATTCCACAGTCACTTTCCACAATAGCTCTCGCCGTATCGCTCTGCAAATCTAAAGAAGCAATTATCGGCTTCCGAGAAAACATGTACGCAGGTAATTTGGAAGGTATTGAACTCATCGCAGCCCCTCTCTTTACGGGTAAAAGCATTATATCCGCTTGACTTTGAACTTCAGGTACCTTGCCATCAGGGACATCCCAAAATTCTATAGCTGTATCTTGATAATATCTTGCCAATTCTATACATGACTGCTTCCTTGAACCACTTCCGGCAATTATTAGCCTAGCTCTTTTCAAATTTGCCTTTACAAAAGAATGAATCAGGAATTCAACTCCTGCCACAGGTCCAATATTTCCTAAATACATAAAAGACAAAATAGAATTGACCGCATTAATCTCACAACGACCCTTATATGCCATGAAATCATACTCATTTTGCCAATTCTCCACTACTGTAACCATTCCATCATGTAGCCTCCTACTTTTCATCAAATGCATCTTCATATTGGTGGAAATAGCCAATATATGACTTGCATTATTAAGAATATACTTGTCGATAGGTGACAATATAGAACGTATGACAGACGAAACAAACCTAGGCTTTATTTTATTTGTAAATGACTCCGGATAAATATCTTGTACATGTACAATACATGGTATCCCATATTTCTTGGCAGCTTTTACTATCAAAAGTTGTGAAAACATAGGCCATGAGTTTACATAAATACAAGAAAAACAATTCCGATGTCTCTCAATGTATTTTTTACAATGTAAACCAAAACTATAGCTTTCATAAAGACGTCCTATCAATTTAGATTGAGGACATACATAGGAATCTATCACAATCTCTTCAAATTTTCTCACTCCAAGAGTCTTCCCGTCAAAGGAAAATCCATAAGGACGGCTTGGATGAGGATGCAAAACCACTATTTCATTCTCTTCCGATAACTTATTTGCAATATCGAATGATAATCGAGAAGAAACAATAGGCTCAGGAGGAAAAACCGCAGTAATAATTAATATAGTCTTCATTACTATTTTTTATGAATATCCGATTTTGACGTATAAAGGTTGAAATAACACCATGAAATGCTTTCCAAACAATAAACATAAAAATGGATGTTGATTGAATTATTGTTTAGTTAGATTTAGAAGAAATAACAAATACAAATTCTCAAAATCATTACACAAATTGTATAGATTTGTAAACGAAGTCATAACACAATCATGAAAACGTCATCTGGATCATATTTAAAACTATGCTTCCCGAAGTAGACATTCTAAGATTCGAAGTAGTGACATTAGTCTTTTTTTACGAGTGTAAAATTTGTTACAAAACCAACTAACATTAATCAGGCATGATTACATATAAAACATTTAACATATTTCAAGTACAGAAATTAAGAATTCAACATCTTTTTATACAGCTTTATATAGTCATCATAACGTTCATATTTATTAAAAAAACGAACTGCACGTTCGCGACACAAAGGTAAAAAATGACTCTTTCCCTTACGTTTCACTTCTCTGATCGCCCATAAAGCATCTTGAATATTCCCTTGTTCTACAACATATCCAGTATGATCATCAATAGCTTCAGTACTTCCTCCAGTATGATATGTAATAACTGGAATACCACACGATAATGCTTCTAAATTTGTTGTAGGGAAATTATCTTCAAATGTTGGATTAAAGAATACATCAGCAGAAGAGTATAGGTTAGCTAATTGCCCAGTGTTTCCAACTCGACAAAATCCAATAATATTGCCAGGCAAATTCTTTGCTTGATTGGCAGACAGTCCAACAAGTACAATTATTTCATCTTCATCAAGCATCTTACTTAATTTCAAAAATTCTCCTAATCCTTTTCTTGCAACCCAATTATTCGCTACTCCGATTATAACAAACTTATTATTCAGTTTATGTTCAGCTTTTACTGAATTGAATGGAGAAAAGACATCGATGTCGATCCCATTATGAATTACCTGAATAGATATATCTTTCAAAAAAGAACTGCTTAATTCACCAGCAAGCCAGTTAGAAACAGGAACCAAAACCATCCGCCTTACAGAAGTAAATTCTTTTCTTTTATCCCAATAATTACTTCGCGAACGATCAAATAAAATAGACGCAGGATAATTTCTTTTTTGCGGGCAATCAAAACACTCATTTTTCCAACGCTCACATTTTATAAAAGAATAGTAACTGCAATGACCTGTAAAAGGCCAGCAATCATGCAAAGTCCAAACGACTGGAATATCTATTTTTGATAAAAATCTAAATAGAACTTTATAGTTCAAATAATATCCATGAATATTATGTAAATGGATTACATCTGGTCCAATATCCACTATTTGTCTTATTAACCTCAACGTCGCACTCTTTGAAGCCAACCCATGCTTATCAAACAAACGAGTTTGCAATACATGAATATAGATATCTGTATTAGTCCCTATTTTAATGGTCTGCAATAAACTTTCATTATTATGCCTACCATAAGCAATAAATCCCTTCCCGCCGCATTCCAATATCTTTTCACCAATTCCTTCAACTATGCGCCCCGTTGCCCCCCAATTAGAGACTGTATTTATTTGAAAAACCTTCATTATATATTAGATATAAAAAGCAAATTATATATTTCAAGAGTTAAAATCAGTACACCTATATTTCCATGATAAGAACAATTCACACAATAGTTCTTGTCATAAGAATCAATCTCAATAACATCAAGAAATATTTCACTGGCATTTTTCGGAAAATCACATTATCAATAATTTTTAAGTAGGATTTATTTCGGATACATATACCTACCCACCGTTTTATAAAATAATAATAAAAATATTTATCCTCCATTATTTTTTCATATAGCATTTTATGGAAAAAACTATCAGCATCAAGTTCTTTAGCATCCATCAAAACAAAAGCTATAAAATCATCGATAATATCTTCATCTATAACACACTTCAAATGTCTTCTCAATAATCGAACCGAAGAATCCAGTCCACTGTCTTTATCTGTTTTACTGACATTAAAATCATGAACCCTATAAAACAATAAATCATCTTCTAAGTTATAAAGGCAAGTACACTCAAATAGTCTAACCCAAAGTTCATAATCCTCAGCAGTTTTATAATCATCCGAATATAAATTCGACTTGAACAAATGGGTATACCCCATGACTGTCGGGTGAATTAGTGGTGAGGAAAAATAAGAATAAGTTCTTATTTCTGTATCAGTAATAGGCAACATTACTCTTTTTTTTCTTTGTCCCTTCCCATCTATTATTCTAACAGTTGAACCACAAAGTCCATAGTTAGGATTATTTTTCAAAAAGGCAATTTGTTTCGCAAATCGATCTTTTACAGATATGTCATCAGCATCCATTCGAGCTAAAAACAAACCTCTCGCTAATTTAATACCTCTATTCAATGTAGCTATTAAACCCATATTAGAATCATTCTCCACATAAATTATTCGAGGATCATCATATTGTAGTACGATATCTTTTGAACGGTCTGTTGAACCATCATTAATAATAAGAAACTCAAAATCCTCAAATGATTGTTGCAGTATACTTTCTATTGCTTCTGACAAATATTTCTCAGCATTATAAACAGGCATAACAACTGATAACTGAACAAACGGTATAGCATTACACATGATTTTTTAATTTATATAATGGAACATAAAAAAAGAAAAAGCCTATTGCAAACAACAAAACCTCAAAAACAAAAGTTGAAAATTCCGCTCTATTAAAAGTTACGACAAAGACTAATGAAAAGATATACCAAAAAGGATTTTTTTTGGATAAAACAATGATAAAAGTATAAATACACCAAATTATAAAGGGAAACAAACAAATAGAATAAAGCCCAAAATTAACATACGCCTCTGTCATAGGTGTATAAGCATACCCGATACCATGAATATCAAAATCCCAATTGAACTGCCCCGAAAGAGTCATAGGCTTGTTTGGCCATATACTACGTGGCACAAAGAATAAAATTAAATTAGCATAAGACAAGCCACATAAGTAGTGCATATTCGATACTGACATATAGGCTAACAATGTCTGATGCGGACCAACAAATTCTCCCAAAGCAGCATAAACATAATATAATGCATTCCCCATGTCGCCTGTATCAACATTACCCGAATAAATTCTTACTACGGACATAAATATAAAAAGAGCTCCCAACAATATTGACATTCTAAAAAGTTTTTTCTTTTTAATCTCAGAAGACAGTAGAAATATAGGAACCAATGCAATTATGACATTCAAGACCTCTCTCCGGTTTCCCGATAATATATGAATAATCCAAAAAGACAACAATGGTAATATAGACAAAACAAGTACACTTTTATCTATGGATGAAAGCCTAGAAAAACGCTTTCTATTAAGCCAAAAGAACAGTATGCAAAAAAAACTAATTCCACATATCACTATTTTAATCATTTCAAAACCACCAGACAATACTTGACTCATTATTGCCGCACGACTTCCAGCCCCAGAATATTTTATGGACCTAAATATATAAATTATGTATAAAGGATCTGTTAATAATAATAATAACACAAAAGTACGGTATGAAAATCGTCTTTGCCTTAATAGCTCTAACTTATTACGTAATCTTACACATATATCCGTTATTTCGTAGAAAGAAGATAAAGACGTACAATAACATACATAAGAAATAAAATATAATCCATGAATAACCCACGTATTCAATATAAGGCCTTGATATATGTTCTTTTCACTAATTATATTCAAAAAAGATAACGGATATGCGAAATAGTACAAGAATGGATAAGAGAAACTATAAAAAAAGAAAAACAATATAAACAAAACAAGAAAATCAATATAAAACAGACTTTGTTTTTTTTTAAACAAGAATGTTACAAATAAAAGGAATGAAAATGAATTAATTACCAATATTTCCTTAGCCGGCGGCATAAAAAAATATAAATATAATAAAACAAAAAGCATTGTAACAAACCAAGATACAGTTCTTTTCTCTATTTTCATTATTTTCAACTATTCGTTTTTTGCCAACAAATAAAAAGACAATTGTTTTCTGACATTATTTCAATAAATAAATAGTATTTGCCAACTAGCACACAACTATAAAAATAGAATATATTCTATATTATTTACGATATATTTTTTGCCTAAATATCAATAATATGAAAAGCAATAAATCACAATCATTATTCACTATAAATCTCAATAATCGACCTTGAATACTACTAATTCCCCTTCTTCCATAATTACGTTTATCAACTAAAGGTATATTTTTCAAAAGAATATACCTATCCTTAATACTTTTTTTACTGTCACAAACAACAGAATTCATATATCTAGTTAAAAGAGAAGATAAAAGGTTGTAAATTGAGTCAGATTCAGAATTTATACCAAGTTGGTTACAAAGTTTTTCTAATTCAAACTTCCATAACTGGTAAGCTCTCCATTCTATTTTTGAATCATATATTTTTTTTTGAACAGAAGTTTCACTATACCTATAATAATAAATAGGAGTATTACGTACCTTTATACCATTTGTATAAAATAAATATCGAGAAATAAAAATACCATCTTCTCCAACAATAACATCTTCAGGAAATCTTATATCATATTTCCTAATAACAGATAAAGAAAATAACTTTGAATGAGGTTCACTAAATGACAAAAATCCATATTCAACAAACAGGCGCTTCCCCTCATTTGAGCAGAAATTAAAATCATTAACTTCAGCCTTAAATTGGTTACCATCAATAACTTTGACAGGTGGATATAAAATAAGCATATCATCGCTATCTACATCTTTCACAAGTTCTTCCAAATAATTAGACGACACCCAATCATCTGCATCTACAAATGTAACCCAGTCACCAACAGCTATATTTAGTCCTATGTTTCTAGCATAACTTGCACCACCATTTTCCACATGAAGCACACGTATCCGTGGGTCGTTTTTAGCATATTCATCACAGATATTCCCAGAATTATCTTTACTTCCATCATCTATTAAAAGTAATTCAAAGTTTCTATAAGTTTGAGATAATATGCTTTCAACACATTGACACAGATATTTCTCTACATTGTAAACAGGAACAATAACTGAAATTTCTATAAAATCCATCACTACTTTCTTAAATGATAAGTTAGATAATCAATTGAATCACTACGCAACTTATCTAATATAATATCCAACTCTTGCGTATCTATGCTGTAATCCATATTAAAATTTATCTGTTCACTAGTAAATACAAAATGTTTTTCTAAACTAAACATACAAAGTAGAGAGTGTAAACGCGACAGTCCTCTTTCTCTATTCCCAATTACGATAAAAGGTTTTCTAAACAAAATAGCAAAAATAGTGGCATGAAATGAGTCTGTAACAACAAACTCCGCTTCATAAAATCCTTTCAACCATTGTTCAACAGAAGGTTGTACTCTTTCAATCAAGGGAGCATTATAGTTTTCATAACGTGAGTTTACTCGAAAAGGCTTATATCCAAAGTGAGCAGCTAATTGTAATATAATATTTTCAGTATCAACATTTTCATCTAGAATATAAGTCAACAATTTGCCATCACATGGCGGTAATTGTTTATTCATGAAAAGTTGGTAATAACTACTAGCAGTGAGTAACATTGTTGGGTCTAATACATGTTGAGCTTTACAATGAAAATAATGTTCACATAGACCAACAGCCGTCTTTTCACGTACAGATACTCCATCAAAAAGTTCTACTAATTTACTACAATATTTTGTTTGTTTTAGTGTATATTCCCACTCATCAGTACCAAATGATGCAGCATATGCTATCCGCTTAACATTCTTCCATTTTTTTGCAAAAGCTAAATAAGCATTCTCTATAGATGATTTAAAATATTGAGGTCTCCAAACCTGATCACTACCTACAATAAAAGCGTCATATTCACCATCTTTAATATCACTATACCTATTTACAAATCTTATAAAGATTCTCTCATCAATGAAACATTTCATATGAATAACTAAAAGAGGATCAGTACGATTATACCATTGTTCGTAAAATATTCTTATTTTTTTACCAAACAAATATTTTAAAAAACAACGCTTTATATAAGTAAACGGAATTCTCCACAAAGGTATTCTCAGAAAACAAGAGAGAGTAATGATCTCTACATTATGTCCCATTCGTTTAAGTATGGTTTGCAAAGCATAAGCCTGCAAAATTCCACCATAATTAGCGTGTAGGGGTAAGGTTATTATAGCAATACGCATTTTCCAAATATATGTCCTCAAATCGCATATACATTTCTAAACATGTTCAGAGAATATGTCAAGAAGTAATATACATTACATTAAGGGCTATTTTTAAATTTATAATATTCTAAGCTGATCTATTTTTCAATGGTACAGTTTTCAAACTATTTCTTGATATCTTCAAAAGAAAGGATATAACCAATCTAACAACAGGCGTTTTATTTACTTGCGTACACACCCTAACTATCAGATGATTAATTAAACATTTCTATTTGTATTATCTAACAAATAAATATATACATCAAGAAAACTACATTTATATCCTGGCTACTACTCTGAGAGCGGAGCAATAATAGCTACCCATTCTGTAGGAACATCAAATGATCTAGTAATATCTTTCCACCTCTAATTTGATGTTTTTACGTGATGCTTATCCAACAAATCAACTGTAAAATTTCATCTAAACCATGCGTCCAACAGGTATTTTTCCATAGTATAGCGACATTCAGTACACCGCTCCTCATCCGTATTCTCACGCAAATAGTGAAAGATCCGGATGTAATAGCTTATGCTAACGTCTCCCCAATTATCACCTGATAATACGTGCGATTACTGATTCCACAGCCTTCACACAATTCTTTTACGGAAATTCCAGATACCTCACGTAGAAGGGCCATGCTATTTCCTAAAGCCTTGTAAGTGTAAACTACTTTTTTCATATTCTTCTTTAAAATAATGTTAATATTTAACACGGATTACCAACATGATGGTAACACCGCTATTTTCTTTCTCCATAACTTCACCGCAAATTCTTAAAACAAACAAGCAATGAAACCACTCAAACCAACCCTCTCCATAGCGGAACTGCAAAAGACAATCGGCCTCTGGAAAAGTCGCAAGATTACGGATTCGGTCATACCCAAACTCCTAAACCTGTACCTCGGACTGACACCTTACATGAATGAAGGAAAGGCCTATCCGGTGGAGAATTTCTACGAGATCAGTATAGCGCTGGCATTCAAGAATGCCAAGTTTCTCACGGAAGCCGTCAAACGATGCGGCTCATTCGGGATAATGCCCGAAAAAAACGTATATGGAATGAAATTATTTTACTCCCCACTCTGGGTGGGGAAGGTTTCACAGGAAGAATTACCAGACAAGTTTCCGGAAACTTATCCGATAGATGATATATATAATATTAATAATACTAAAGGGAGTTCTTCTGACGAAAAAGCTTCACCTGAAGGCGACATACCTTTAGAAGAAAATTCTTCTAAAAAAAATATTGTTACACCGGAATCTTTAGCTTCCGCTAAAGAATTCTTTCATCTCATCAATAAGGATTCCACGCAGAAAGCACAGATACTAACGCCACTCATCAATTGGTTCCAACTGCACGAAAGACTCACACGTAAACACGCATGTGAAAATCTCATTTATCTGGTCAATGAACTACTAATTCCTTATTTTGCTTCGCAGGCACGATTCATGAAATCCAATCACACCGGACGGCTCTGCTGGTTGAACAATCTGTTGAAATCAGCCCACGGACAACATCTGTTAAACGACGCTGCAAGAACAAACAGAGAGAAACGAAAACAAGCAGTTCATGAAATAAAAAGTAATCAACGCAGCAATCATCCTCTCAGCGAATTCGAATGGACAGATCCTGAATCCGAAATGCGATTCTACGACGATGAGATGGAAGGAACAGTGAATATACCCGAGGATGCACCATCAAGACCATCAGCAGAAGCGACATGGAATGTGTTAAGCAACAAATGGGTATAAGATTCCCATAAACCATAATTTATAATTCATAAATCCAATGAAACCATTTTATTATCTATGTGACTTTCCCGAACGTAAGAATGCAGGAAAGAACTTCGTAACAGAGTGCCCTAAATGCGGCAAGAAACATCTTTATATTTCCAAAACGACAGGAGCTTTTCATTGCTTCTCCAGTGGTTGCGACTTCAAAGGAAAGCTCAAAGACTTCTGGGAAGAAAGACCGAGCTATAATTCGTCATTTACCGGAACAGCCGGTGATAAATTTATGGGTACAAATTATCCTACCCACAATATCCGCCAGGAAAGAGAATCGGGAAACGGCAATGGAAAATCCACATCCGAAGTACCTATGATTCCCGAAGATTACAAAAAATTACCTCCCGAAGCATTCTCCAAAATCAAACCGCTGACAGATGATCCCGAGACTAAGGACCAGGATCAACTCGCTGCCCGACGCTACCTCACAGATCAAGGCATCTCACTGAAAACGGCTATCGAAGCCCGTATCGGCTGTCTTACGCATCGCTGTTACGGCAAGGATGAAGACAACAAGAGCACCGGAACCATGTATCATTGCGTAGCCTACGTCAACTTTCTGAACGGACAGCCCGTAAATGTCAAATATCGCTCGTGCGATCCCTCAACTATCAAGGCCACAGATGAAAGAGAAACAACCGACAGGGAAAAAGCTGCCGGATATACCAAATTCTGGAGCCAGGATTCACCAACCACACCTTGCCCACCTTACCACATCGACTGCATCAATCCTCTGAAGGTAGCCGAGGAAACCGTCCCCCGACTCATCATCACCGAAGGTGAAAAAGATGTGCTTACACTCGAAGAAGCAGGCTATCATTACGTTATTAGCGTACCCAACGGAGCTGCAAGCGATCTCTCCAAAAGTTTCGAAGCCTTCGAACCTTGGATAGACCAAGTGAGGGACATCGTGATCTGCGGAGACATCGACCTACCGGGAAGAACCCTGGTGAAGCATCTCACCGACTACTTCGGAGAACGTTGCCTACTCACCACACTACCCGGCGACTGCAAGGACATTTCCGACGTACTCGCCACATACGGCATCGAAGTCGTACACGAAATCATCGAATCCGCCCGACCGCAACACACAGCGGACATCATCACCGTAAGCGAACGTGCAAACGGGATTCTAAACGTGCTGCACGGAGAATACGACCACGGATACAACGTAGGTTACGGCCCCTTGACCGACCATGTATTCCACCCCACCGATCAGGGAGGCCTGATTATCGAGACCGGAGTACCCAACAGCGGAAAGACCGATTTTCTGAACGACCTCACGTGCCGGCTCATGGCCAAGACCGGACGCTATGTATGCTACCTCTCTTTCGAAGTGCCCGACAAAGACAAGCATATCGCCCATCTCGTGCAACTCATGCTGGGAAAAGTGAACACTGTAAATTATACCCAAGAACAGTTGAAGCCTATCGTCAGTTTCCTGGATAGCCACATGGTGCACCTCGACTTGCATGAAGTATCCCCCACTCCCAACAATATCATCGCGAGAGCGGACATGGTGCGGCGCACCCTTCCACTGAAATATCTCATTATCGACCCATACCTGTTCATGGAGGTGGAAACCAACCGGTACAACACCGAAACCCAAGCCATAAAAGCCATGCTGACGCAAATGCAGGCATGGGGCAGAACCAACAATATATGGGTCATCATCGTAGCCCATCCGCGCAAACTCACCAAACTCAACGGAAAGAACGAACTGGAAGAGATTGACATGTATACCATCGCAGGCAGTGCCAACTGGGCCAATCTGGCCGATTTCATATTTTCCATATCCCGCATCAACCGGCAGGACAGCAACTATACCCGACTCGACATGCTGAAGGTGCGCGACCAGGACCTGTGCCAGACAGGAAGCGTCCTATATGTCCGACAAACCTGCGGACGTTACGATGAACGGGAGTCCGAAGAGCAAGTAATAGCAGAAGCACAAGGCAAAGTCATGAGTAGGGATCATTCACCTTGGATCAGTCTCATCGAAAATTAAGGGAAATAACACTTGCGGCTGCGCCGGGCTATGCTTGTGCAAGTGTATGCTTACACAGCCGCAAGCATCAGGCTTCGCAGCCGCAAGTATCAAACTTCACAAAGTGTCACTTTCAATTCCTCCCTTCTCAACTCCTTCAGTAACGCTTAAAATTACGAAGGTTTCCCTATATACTCAAAAATCAGTTCCACCTGTTTGCTGGTAAAAATCTGTTGAGCAGAACGGTAGCCCGTATCCAGCAAAGCCTGATACAGAAGCACGTTCCCGTGCAACCAGCGCGAAAGGCGGTTAAGAGCCGAACGCTCCCCGATTTCAGGCGCGTATGCACGCGCTAACTCACTTTTGGAATAAGGACGGACAGGCCATTCTTCTACGGGTACATCCGTATCATGACTACATGTAATTTTCTTCATTTTACGATAACTTTTAGAGTACTGTTTATGCTATAAAGGTACAAAAAAGTCATCGGATATCACCTATTCCGAAACAGGTTTATCAGGTGTCAATGTCACTCATTTTCACAGGTCCGGGAGGTTGTATCTTTGTATTGCTCACCACGGAGGACGCAGAGTTTCACAGAGCCGACTCGAGCCTTTCCGCGAGAGTTTAATTATTTAATTATTAACTATTTAATTTATTAACCATGGGATTGAATTACAGTATCGCAATGCTCAAGAACCCGCAAAACCAGGATGAGAGCGCAAAGGCGTATGCCAAGTCACAAATCACAGGGGAACTGTCCCTGAAAGAACTGAGTCGCCGTGTAGCCGCGCAGACCACCGCCAGCCGTGCCGACGTCACCGCAGTTATCATCGCTACCGTGGAAAACATGATTGACGGCCTGCGTGCAGGCGAACAAGTAGACTTCGGAGATCTGGGAAAATTTCGTCTTCAAATTACCAGCCGGGGCGCAGAAACCGCGGAAAAATTTACGGCTACCAACATCACCGGAGTTAATATACAGTTCATTCCGGGCGAAGATTTGAAAACGATATTCTCCGGTCTTGAGTTTTCACCCGTACCTACCCGTGCTGCCACACGTCTGCTGCTCAAAGCTCAAAAGGCAGGACAGACGACAGTGGACTTTTCAAAAACGCCCTCTTCCGGTGGAAATTCCGGCAGTAAACCGGATGACGGTGGCAACACCGGTGGCGGAGGACTGGATGAAAACCCGCTGGGATAGAATTTAAAAGCGTAGCCTTCAGAAATTAACAATGAAAGGCTGCGCAGATTCTAATTACTAATCACTTATCACTAATAATTAATCACTAAATTACGGTTTATGGAAAAGAAATCAAAATCAGTATGGGGTATTGTCCTCAAAGTTATCGTCACGGTGGTCACTGCCTTAGCAGGTGTATTTGGCATAACCTCCTGCATACACTGATGCGAACCATCACGCTCATTATCATTCATTGCTCAGCCACGCCTCAGGGCGTGCGCCTGAGTTTTGACGACTGTTGGCGGGATCACATCCGCCACCGTGGCTTCAATGACATTGGCTATCACTTCTACGTGACGCGCGACGGTGAGATTCACCGTGGACGACCTTACGAACGCATTGGAGCACATTGCCGGAATCATAACCGCCATTCCTTAGGTATCTGCTACGAAGGCGGACTTACCGCTTCCGGACAGCCGGCTGATACACGCACCTTACATCAGAAAGCTTCGTTAGTAGCTTTACTGCGCGGACTGAAACGGGTATTTCCACGGGCATTGATAGTAGGTCATCACGACCTCAACCCGATGAAAAACTGTCCTTGTTTTGATGCGGCAAGAGAATATGGGGGGCTGTGAAGCAGCTCCCTTTTTTGTTTCATCACTAATCGCACAATGATTTTCGCAAGAAATCACCTAACTCATTTTCAATAGCCTCTTTAAACCCGTCAAAAAAGTATCTGTAAACTTGAAAACCTTGTTACTTGGTTTTTGCTATATTGTAAATATTAGCAAGAGACTGGAATTTTTCATTATTCAGCATCACTGCCTCAAGATTTTGCAAACATTCCAGATTATGTGTAGTGACAAACAATTGTATTTTATGCTTGTCTATGCATTTCAACAAAATTTTCCACATCAGTTTATGAGCACTGTAGTGCAAACCATTCTCGCGTTCCACTTTCATGAACCGGTAACCAACCGCAAACATCTTTTCAAACAGACTATAGGAACGATTGTCAAACGAAAACATACGCACCTCGGTCTGATACTGAAAGTAAAACCTTTCTAAATCTTCGCTACTATACCTAATGCTTTATTTAAGTTTACGGTGAAAGTAGGAATTTCAAAACATAACCCTAATTGAGTGCTTAACTAAAAAGGTCTAATAATTAAAATTTGACTTTTGCCCAAAAAGGAAAGACATATACTTATAAACCGTTTCAGAAAACAAAAATATGCAACAGAGTGTTGGTACAAGTATCATTAATATTTTCCCTATAAATGTAGCAACACCAAAACTGGGAAACACTATATATGCAAAAGGTAAAACGACCAATCCATGTAATAAATATACATATAACGTTCGTTTTCCATATTTTGTATAGAAAGTTTCCTTATTAGGAAAAACTTTTAGAATACAATATCCCGTCAATACAATAGTAAATTGTAAAGCTATTCGTAGCATCAAACCATTTATGTTACCACTATATCCATCATTGAATGCAGTAGCAAATGTTAGACCTGGGCGAAATGTAATAATAATAAACCAACCTATAAATATGAAAGTCAACACAAGATAACCTACTAAATTTAGCTTCTGAAAAATTTCATTCTTATACCTAACTAATACATCTTCATTAGCTATTGTATAGCCTAAAAGAAAATAAGGCAAAAAACAACATAATCTAGAAAGGGAATAGTTCGCTCCAACAATATGGTATAAACCCTACAAACCAAGATAATAAAAAACTAAACAATAATATATATTTTATTCTTATCAAATATGGTAATGCAAAGCGATATACAAACAAAAACCACAAATACCACATAGCAAACCCCGGTTGTTTCCAACTGAATATATAATTCGGATTAACCCATTCTTGTACTAAGTCATTTATTATCGTAAAAATAATACATGGCAATAAAAGACGAATGCAATTCTTTTTTAACGATTGCTCCTTTTTCGACAAATAACCAGAGATAAAAGTAAAAAGAGGCATCGTATAACATAAACAAATAAAACGTATATATTCCATACCTTTATCCCCATAAGAATTTATTAGGGTATGCGCAATAATTACCAAAATCATCAAGAACACCTTGATATTATCAAATTTGTATATGCACTTTTCTTTCATTTTAACTCTTCCTTAATTCCTAAAGCATTAAAAATCCGACGTTTCATTACAATTGCCTTGTGCTTCAATTTATCTTCCAAAGTGGATCTCCTAATAGTTGCGTAATATCCTTTAAAAATTTTAGTATCTTCCAACATATCTGTAAAAACTTCCAAAATGACAGGTCCTTCAACAGATAAATCAGTCAACTTTCTCACACCTTCCTCTACCTCCTTTTCATTATGAGCAGAGAGATATGTAAAACCTCTATCCTCAACCCAAGCCTTAGCAGATGTATGATGTTGAGCAGAGATATAATTAGGTAAAAGAGAAGTTGCCAGTTCCGGCCTTTTAGGCATATGCATAATGGCTCCTCCATCATTATTGCTCAAAATGATACGAACATTTTTTCCAAGCTGACGATTCCACAGAGCGTTCATATCGTAGAAGAAAGTCAAATCGCCAATCATTAAAAACACAGGCTTATCCGTTCCTGAAGCATACCCAACCATTGTAGACATACAACCATCTATTCCATCCGTTCCGCGATTACAATGAACTTCGATAGATGGACTTATAGAGTAGAGTTGAGCTATACGGACAGAATTACTATTAGATAAATGCAAGATACAGTTATCAGGAATGTTATTCAAGAATTTACCTATAGTATAAATATGACCATACGGCACAATTGGCTCTTCAATAGAGGAAGAAATAATAGTCCACAACTCTGCATATTGATGATTTATAAGAATATCCTCTTTAGCTTGGGAAATTTTAGAAAAGAAAATAAATTCATTCATTTCAAAAACATCAGTCAAACACTGAAATGGATCAATTATTTTACCTGATGCAGATACATACCAATTCTCAATCTTAGTACTTGCACATCTTTTAACGAATGATTTAAACTCGGGGTTAAACGAATAATTCGAACGAATGGAAATAATTACATCTGGTATTGTCTCTTCAACATCTCCATGTGACATTGCTTGTAATGTAGGAAAAGTATTTTCAACAGCATACCTATGATGACAATTAGATATTTTATCAGACAAGATAATACAATCAAATTTTTGACAAAATGAATCAAGTGCTTTTAGCTCCACCTCTTTCAAAGGATTCCCTTCGCCACAAACTATAATAATTTTCTTATCTGACAATCTATTCGCTATTTTCTTCCAAAACTCTTCAGGCACACTTAAATCATATCTATTTATTTTTCTCTGCCAGGGAAGCTCTGTCACTGTAAAATCATCCATATGATCCGCTACAGGAATGTTAATCTGAACAGGTCCTGTACCATGATGATTCAACTCTAATAAGGCTTCATTAATCAATCGATTATTATACCATTCATCTTGAAGTGTATTAACAACTGGAAGATTTGCAACATACTTTGTAACATTTACATACATAGTAGACTGATGAATCATCTGATCCTCATGTTGGTCTAAAAGACAGGGCAATCTATCTGCTGTTAATACTAAAAGAGGTAATTCTTGATAATATGCCTCAGAGATGGCAGAGCAGTAATTGGCAGATGCAGTGCCTGAAGTACAAATAACACCGACCGGTTCTTCAAACCTTTGGATTAGCCCCAATGCAAAAAAAGAAGCACTACGTTCATCTACAACTGAATACAATTCAAAAAATGGATCAGATTCCATTGATAAAACAATAGGAATATGTCTACTACCAGGTGAAACTACAAATCTCTTGATACTATGCGCTTTTAATAATGATAAAAGCTGCAATACATTTTTCTTTGTTGAAAACATACTTCTTTGTTTTTTAGTTATTCTTTAAACCTAAACTCCTACCCCCATCCACTACAAAATTTTGTCCTGTAATAAACATAGCTTCATCAGAATTCAAAAAAGCAACCATATTGGATATATCTTCAGGTTTACCATAGTCATTCACCCAATTTGTTTTCTTTATTTGTTCCATTTGCCTTTCGTCAATAGTCCCTCGTTGTACAATGCCGGGAGTAACACAATTTATACGTATTCCTTTCCCCCCCAACTCCATAGCTATAGACTTCACAAAAGCCATTAATCCAGCTTTCGCCGCTGCATATTCCGAATATGCCGGCATTCCCTGAAGACCAACCGTGGAAGAAATAATTATAATTTTTCCTCTTTCACGAGAAACCATATATTTACATGCCTCTTTAGTACAAAGTATTCCACCGCGTAAATTAAGATTTAAAACAGAATCAATCACATCCATATCCTGTTCAATAAGACCACAGGATTTTTCCCTAGCTCCGCCACCAGCACAACACACTAACAAGTCTATTTTTGAGGATAGGTTCATTACTTGGCGAAAAGCACTTCCAACTGAATCCTCCTCTAAAATATTAGAGACTAATGGCCTAGCCTGGAAACCAGCTTCATTTATCTCATTTACAACTGATGAAACCCTCTCATGATTCGTTCCACAAACATACACTAACGCTCCTTCAGCTGCTAAACGATAACAAATAGCCCTTCCTATAACCCCAGATCCTCCAGTCACAATTGCCACTTGTCCTCTAAATCGATCTTCTTTAATTAGTTTTATCTCATAAGGAAGAGATACCTCTTTTACCCTAATTACAAAATGCCTTTTTAGGCGTCTGAGTAGACTTTTTATACCCATAATTCATCTTTTATTAAATATTTTATACAATAATTTCGACCTATCATCCTTAGCAAACCCCAAAAGCAAAGCTATGATTGCTATGGAAATCATACTGCTTATGCCAACTAAAAAACTATTACCCAAAGACTGTGTACCAATATAATGTATGTAAAGAGGCAAACACATAGAAATTACTAAAACGACTCCACATCTTAACACCACTTGTTTGAAAAATAGTTTTTTTGAAAGCCCAATAGAATTACAGACAAAAAATATTCTAAAAAGTTGTAATATTAAAATAATAACAAGATATACATACATTGCATAATAAGGCGGATACCCTAAATAGAAAAACAGAGCACTGAATGGTAAATGAAAAAGCCCAATTGCAGTCAGTGTAATTTGATATATTTTAATCTTCCCTGTCGCACCTTTTGCAGTACCCAGCAAAGTCGTAAATGAGTCACAAAGTGAAAGAAGCAAAACTAAACGAACAAATATAATTGTATATTCAGGTACTTCTCTCAACCATATTTTAAGTATCATAGGAGCTTCTAACATTAATGGAATCGCAAAAAATGCCACCAAATAAAATGAAATCTGACAACCGCGTAAAACCAGCTTATGCATGGCTTTCATCTCATTGGCTGCATAAGTTTTTACCACCTGAGGATTAAGTGCCTGCAAGAAATTAGAAACAAATCCCTTAACAACACTATTAACTTGGTTTGCTATACCTTGTGCAGCATTAACAGTTGCTCCAAAAAATAAATTCATTATAATCGCAATACCCTGTGTATGAAAAATATATCCAAGACTTCCCACAATAGTCCATGATGAAAAAGATAGCATGTCTTTCAATAATTGTTTATCCGGACGCCAATCGATTAACTTACATTCAAGAAAATAACGTTTACAATATATTCCATAAACCACACGAATGATTACTCCTACAAGGAAAATTAGAAAAGCGTAAAGAATAAGTTTATCAAATGGGGCAACAATAAGAATAAAGACTATAGCCAACTTTAATATCACTTCTAGAATACTAATATAAGCAAAAGCAGACATTTTTTCATGAGCAATAATAGTAGCATTATAGGGAACACTAATAACTGATACTATAAATGCTGCAACAGAATATTGATACACCCAATTAGCTGCATGCATGCGATTCTCAGATATATTCATACAGGTATTAAGAAACCATAATCCGATAGTTTCAGCTAGTAAAAGTACAACTATTGATACCCCGATATGAATAATCAAACTCGTACTAAATACTTTTTTTAATTGCTTCTCATCTTTTCTCCCCAATTCTATATTGAGAAAGCGTTGGGTTGCACCAGCCATAGCACCATTCAGAAAAGATAACATTACTACAATACCTCCTACTACGTTATATATGCCAAAATCTTCTACTCCTAAAGCATTCAGCACCACACGGCTAGTATAAAGACTAACCGCCATGGTAAATAACATCCGAAAGTATAACAATAATGTATTTTTGGCTATTCGCTGGTTATCTGCATTTCTTGACATGAAAATTCTATATTACATTTTTTCTATGCAACCATATATAACGACAGTTCTTTCAACATAACTTAAAAACAATAATAATCCTATAATTATTAAGCTATCAATCAACTATTTCCCACGGATAGGGGTTCTCTTCAATATTCTTCAGTTCTTCCATTGCCTCCTTCTGCTCAGCAGTCAATCGGAAAGTCCCCCAGCTATCAATAATAACATGGGCCTCTTTAGCTAACTCCTCTGCATAAACCTCACCATAGCAATAAGTCAGCAGACGGACTTTCAACAATGAAGCAGGGATCAGTGGAAGAACGTTAAGAGCACGCTCCAGAACCTTCTGAATATATTCCTGTTTATGCCCATTATCATACATTGTGGCATTGAAGGCTACTAAAAGACCTAAACACAGCTCAGCTTCAGCTTCAGGAGTTGAGCCATGTTTTCCATACGAGTTTAGGGCTGATTCATAAACATCACGATTCAGACGGGTGAAACTATCAACATAAATCGGACTGCCATCCTGACCTAGAGTGAGAAGACTGTGAGCCAGGGAAAATAAGGATGAAACTTGATCACTCATATATTTAATTATGATTTAGAATTTATGATTTATGACACTGAAATTAGTCAGTTATCGGTTCTACAAGCGAAGAGTGAATAAAAGTCGTTGCAACAGCCATGACACCTTCAATATTGACAACTACACGACGGTCGCGACGGATACGAACAAATTCTCCTACAGCACCCTCAAAAACACCGCCCATGACACGCACCTTCTGGCCTCTTACCAGTTGAAGTTCAGCGGGTTCTACATAAATAACCGATTCTTCGTAGGTACCAGCAACAAGAATGAAACTACGCATCTGATCGTCTGGAACGATAACAGGAAGATGATGCTCCCGATTCATTATATAGCGTATAGGGATGTTCATACCGGCTTTATCCTTCAATGTATCGATACGCTTACGAGTAGAGCGAATGAAAACAAGGTTATGCACGGCAGGAACAAACTTACAAATGCGACGACCATCTTTCACGACATAATCGCGACGCATCGGAATGAAATTCTCTATCTTCTCTTCATCCAGAAAAGCTTTCAGAGCCAGTTCACGGCCATATGTGACACGTACTGCGAACCAGTGGAGGCGAGGAGGAATGTTCACGTCAGAATATTCTTTGGGGACACCGGAGTAGTGAAATACTTACCGATTATTTTATGTAATGCAGTTGTTTTCAACAACTTATTTAGCATTCATCTTATTCCAAAGCGTTCCGTCATCTCGATCAAAAAGCAGTGAAATAGTTATGTAAAAAGGTTATTAACGAAGAGATAAAAGAAAACGAAGTGTCTTTTAATCGTTCGTTTAATGTGCGC